>ERZ1023654.31-NODE-31-length-64447-cov-16.225913_pt1 | contig 64447 bp, 62 predicted proteins | sample MGYA00380338_ERZ1023654 | MGnify/ENA primary metagenome ERZ1023654 (study PRJEB33179, sample SAMN07448980) | human gut metagenome | biome: Human-gut; feature: Human associated habitat; material: Faeces | host: Homo sapiens | place: India: Bhopal | collected...
GCAGGTCTCATAAGTCATTCCTTAATCAATGTCGCCTTAAGTTAGTGACATTGGGGTAACCCGTCTTTTTCTGACAATCTTTACTTTTATCCCTGATCTTTATATCTATGTCTAAAGTTGATCATGTTGATAGCACGTCTCAGCGATAATTCTGCTTCTTTTTGCTCTTCATACGATATTTGAGTCTTAAGTTTTTCCTCGGCTTCTTGTTTAGCCTTTAAAACTTTAACTTCGTCGATTTCTTCGACCGTTTCTATTGAGTGAAGAACAAGAATTGCAGTGTTCTCTTTCGATTTGAAGTGAATCACACCACCACCTACAGCGTAATGTTGTTCCTCACCATTTTTGGTAATGATAAGAACAGAAATATCTACATTAGCTAAAAACTCTACATGATTAGGAAGAATTGTTAATTGCCCTAGTTCAGTTTGAACAGTTAAAGAATCTATCAACGATGTTTGATAGACTTTTTGTGGGGTGTATATTTCAAGTTTGAACTGATTAGGCATAGATTATTACTTTCCTTGAGAAGCTTTTTCTTCTAAAACTTTGGCTTTCTTTACTGCATCGTCAAAAGTTCCAACATACATGAATGCTGCTTCAGGCATGTTGTCACCTTCACCATTTAAGATTCTCTCAAATGAATCCAAAGTTTCTGATAAGTGTACATATCTTCCAGGAACTCCTTGGAATGCCTCAGCAACGAAGAAAGGCTGTGATAGGAAGTTACGAATTCTACGAGCACGATTGACTACTAATTTATCTTCATCAGATAATTCATCTATACCCAAAATAGCGATGATATCTTGTAAGTCTTTGTAATGCTGCAAAATTGCTTGAATTTTAGAAGCTATTGCATAGTGTCTCTTTCCTACGACATTAGGATCCAAGAAATTTGATGATGATGCCAAAGGATCGACAGCAGGATAAATTCCTAAAGCGGCGGTGTTTCTATCCAAGACCGTCTTTGCATCCAAGTGAGCGAATGTTGTTGCAGGTGCAGGATCGGTCAAGTCGTCGGCAGGAACATAAACAGCTTGAATTGATGTGATTGATCCATCACGAGTGGAAGCGATACGTTCCTGTAATTCACCCATTTCAGTTGCGAGTGTAGGTTGATATCCGACAGCAGAAGGTAATCTTCCTAGCAAGGCAGAGACCTCACTTCCAGCTTGTGTGAAACGGAAGATATTATCTATGAACAAAAGAACATCTTGATGTGCGACATCACGGAACCACTCAGCCATTGTCAAAGCAGAAAGAGGAGCACGCATACGAACACCAGGTGATTCATTCATTTGACCAAAGACTAGAGCAGTATTCTTCAAAACTCCAGAGGCTTTCATCTCCATGTAGAGATCGTTTCCTTCACGAGAACGTTCTCCGACACCGGCAAAGATTGATGTTCCTTGTCTTTCGGTAGCGATGTTATGAATCAATTCCTGAATCAATGTAGTCTTACCGACTCCAGCACCACCGAACAATCCGACTTTACCACCTTTGATATAAGGGCAAAGAAGATCCAAAACTTTAATTCCTGTTTCAAAGATTTCTACTTTTGTGGGTTGGTCCTCAAATCTAGGAGGTTTGTTGTAGATGGATTTATAAGTGTCACCGACAAATTCACCGGCCTCATCGATAGGTTTTCCTGTGACTGAGAACATTCTTCCTAAAACCTTAGGACCGACGGGAACTCTAATAGGACCATGAGTGTTTACAACTCTCATGTTCCTCTTAATTCCTTCGGTAGGTCCCATGGCGATACAGCGAACTGTACCATTTCCGAGATCTTGAGCGACTTCCAAGACCAATGGGTCTTTTTTATCGTTGCTGTCGGAAGACATTTCGACTGTGAGCATAGTTCTGATTGCGGGAGTTTTACCTTCAGAGAATCTAACATCGATGACAGGTCCGATTGCTTGGACTGTGTATCCAAAATCGGCTTCTTTCATTTGAGGTGTATCTTTTTTAACTTCAATCATTTTCTATGTCCTCCTTTCTTTATTTTGTTGCATTGGCACCACCGACGACTTCGGTGATTTCTTGAGTAATCTTGGCTTGTCTCATCTTGTTATAGGTTAGTCTCAACTGTTGAGTCAACTTATCTGCTGAGCTTGTTGCGTTATCCATTGAATTACGTCTTGCTGATTGTTCGCTCACATTGCTTTCTAAGAAAATTCTATAGATTAATGCATCCATATAATGGGGTGCTATTAAGTTTACAACTTGTGTTGCGTCAGGCTCGAACATAGGTTCTATATTTTCTAGATTTACTGGAGGAATTTCATCCTTAGTCAATGGGAGAATTTGTTTATTGACAACTTCCATCGAAATTGAATTCTTGAACTTCGTATAGATGACATTGACTGATTTATATTGTCCTTCTCTATATAAAGTATCTAGCCAGTGACGGAATTCATTTGCATCATCATAAGTCATTGAAGAGGTGATGTGCATGAAGTTTGTGTAAGCTTTATGTTGTCTAGAAGCATAATGTCTATAGCCTTTTTCACCTATGAAAATAACATCATCTTCTGGTGAAACTACTGAATCATAGAACTTGAATAGATTGTGATTATAAGCACCACACAATCCTAAAGTGGAGGTTACAAATATATATAGCTTTCTTTCACTGTTATTTTGCATCATACAATGAGGAATCTCTTTGGCATGTGAGAAATCAACACGTTGGAGGCATAACAATAAAGACTCACGCATCGCTTGCTCATAAGGTTTATTTCCATCCCAAAGACTCTTCCATTTAGTGTATCTGGCTGTGGCTATAAGTTTCATAGCTTTAGTCATCTTACCGATGGAGCGAACGGAAGACAAACGTGTTTTTATACTGAGCAACGATTCAGACATAACTATTTGCTCTTTCTAACAGAGTTGGCTCTGTCGAGATTAGCTTTGACTTGGACGAACAAAGCTTTAATTTTTTCAGCTGTTTCATCAGACATGACTTTAGATTTTTCCAAATCTTCATAGATGCTTTTGTTTTGTGCACGTATGACATTGTCTGTAGCCTTAAGATAGTCGTGAATCTTATCGGCCGGGATGTCATCCAAAAGACCTTCATGTGCCAAGAAGATATCTACTACTTCTTGAGGCATGCTCAAAGGCATGTATTGCTTTTGTTTTAATACTTGCATCAAGACAGCACCATGAGTCAATATGTGTTGAGTTGTCTTATCCAAATCGGATCCGAATCTAGCAAAATCTAACATTTCGTGGTAGTTTGCTAATTCCATACGGAGAGATGAAGATACTTTCTTCATAGCCTTTGTTTGGGCGGCGGATCCGACACGAGATACTGATAGACCAGAATCGATTGCAGGTCTTTGACCTGAATTGAACATATCTGTGTTCAAGAATATTTGACCATCAGTAATTGAGATGACGTTTGTAGGAATGTAAGCAGAGATATCTCCAGCTTGTGTTTCTACGATAGGAAGAGCAGTGATGCTTCCACCACCCAATTCCTTTTTGAGTTTGCATGAACGTTCCAATAGTCTAGAGTGAAGATAGAAAATATCACCAGGGTATGCTTCACGTCCAGGTGATCTCCTTAAAAGCAAAGAAAGTGTACGATAAGCGACAGCGTGCTTAGATAAATCATCATAGACAATTAAGACATTTTTGCCTTGATACATCCAATATTCAGCGATTGAAACAGCTGCATATGGTGCGAGGTAAAGCATTGGTGCAGGTTCACTAGCTGAAGCGTCGACTATAGTTGTGTATTTTAAAGCGTCGAATTCCTTTAGCTTAGATACAATCTGAGCCAAGGAAGAATTCTTTTGACCAATAGCACAATAAACACAAATGACATCTTTTCCTTTTTGATTGATGATTGTATCTATAGCTAAGGCTGTTTTTCCTGTTTGACGGTCTCCGATGATCAACTCACGCTGACCTTTTCCAATAGGAATCATGGAATCGATAGCCTTGATTCCAGTTTCCAAAGGTTCATTAATGGATTCACGATCCATGATTTGAGGTGCAGGCATCTCAATAGGTCTTAATCCATCAGCTTTGATTTCACCACGACCATCGATAGGTTGTCCTAGAGCATTAACAACACGGGAAAGCAGTGCATCACCGACAGGTACAGAAACAACTTTGCCAGTCTTTTGACAGGTATCGCCTTCGATAATTTTATCGGAGTCTCCAAACAAGACACATCCGATAGAATTCTCTTCTAGGTTCATCACCATTCCATAAGTAGGACCGGGGAATACTACCAACTCACCATACATAGCTTTATCTAGACCATATACTGTGGCGATTCCATCTCCTACTGAAATGACTGTTCCGACATCAGATGTATCAATCTTCTTGTCGTATTTATCGATTTCATCCTTGATTAAATTAGCAAGGAAATCGTATTTACTTGATTCAGCCATCTGTTTCCTCCTTCCCCTATGATTTCTTCTCCATCAAATTCTCACGTATGTTATCCAACTGACTTTCGACTGAGAATTCATATGAAGTTCCATCTAGGACTACTTTGAGTCCAGCCAATAAATTTTTATCGATAACTTGACGTAGAACGACATTCTTGTTTATCTTTCTGCGGAATGCACGTTCGAGACGGCGTATTGACATTGAGTCCAATTCAAAAGCGGTGTAGATAACACCTTCAGCAATATTTGCTTGCTCATCAGATAGTTTGTTATATTCGGCACGTATTTCAGAGAAAGAAGATATTATTGAGTCGCGAACCAACATTTTTACAAAGACTAGAACTCCAGGGACTAATAAGTCAGTGAAAAAATCATCCAATGCTTTGCATTTGTCGTTGTAGCTTATAAATGGAGAATTTAAGAAATTTACTAATTCTTTGTTGTGAGACAAAACCCAGTCGACAAACTTTAAATCCTCGCGATATACAGCCGCATTATCTCTTTCTTGAGCTACTTCGAAGAGACCTTCAGCAATCTGGCTATTGACATGCTGATCAGCCATGTTACTTATTGTCTCCTTCACTCAATTGGTTGATAAAATCATCGACCATCTTTTTGTTGTCGTCTTCATTTACTTCACGTCCTAATATTTGTTTTGATGCATCGATTGCGGTGCTGACTATCTGGTTATGAGCTTCAGAAATCATACGAGCACGTTCAGCTTCAATATCTTTATGAGCTTGCTCTTTTTGATTCTCAATAGAAAGTGCCAAAGCTTTCTGCTCACTCTGAGCTTTGAGTTCGGCTGTTTTTTGAGCTTCCTGAATGATATCTCCAGCCTTCTTTTGAGCTTCGATGACAGCGTCATCAGCGTCGAGTAATTTCTTCTCGGCCTGAGCTTTCTTGTCTTCAGAGTCTTTGATGTTGTTCTCTATATAATCTTGTCTTTGCTTTAATTTCTTCTTCAATGGTTTATAAGCTAAGAAGATGACGACTGCTGCTGTGGCTAAGACTACGATGACTTGTGTCAAGGTGATCCAAAGGTTAGGCAACAATCCATCAGCTACCTGTCCAAGACTTTCGGAGAGGTCACAAGATGATAAAGGTGCAACTAGAAGGAAAGAGGAGATAGCCAGGATCAATTTCTTTTTTGTAGTCATTATCCCTGGCCTCCCTGTCGTTAGGCAGCTTTGATGACGAAGGCCATCAAGATTGCGATGACCAAAATATAAATAGCGACTGTTTCAATCAAAGCAACACCGATAATCATTGAAGAACGAATTTGGTTAGTGGCAGAAGGATTTCTTCCAATTCCTTCCATACCTTTTGCAACGGCTAAACCTTCAGCCAATCCGACAATAGACATTCCGACACAGGCGATTGCTAATCCGATGAAATTCATAATTTTTTACCTCTTTATAATGTTTTTCTACTCATCTAGTCTTTACTGAGCACTTAAGGCTCTTTTTTCTTCTCTTTTGACTGCTTTAATGGCTAACTTGTTCAATTTTTTCTCAAGTTTTGCATGCTTTCTCTTGGCTCTATTATTCTTGCTGTCAATCTTAGCTTGCTTCTTGGCATCTTGCTCTGCGATGAAGTCTTCCTTAGAAATAAATTCACTGGAGACATTTATCATAGTCAACATACAGAAGACAGCGAGTTGAATGGCACCATCGAATAAATCAAAGTAGAGATGCACGAACGGAGATATTATTGGAGTTATAGCTAATCCAGCCATCGTTGCTGAGAACATCTGACCGAATCCGCTATAAATCAATGTCACGACACAGAATCCTGCCAAAGCATTTCCGAATAGACGCAAAGTCAATGACAATGTTCCAGACCACATAGTAATTAAATTAATAGGTAGGAACAAAGGAATTGGATCTATGTATCTATGGAAATAATTCCAACCTCTACACTTCATAGCAGTGATATGCAACCAGAAGAATGTAATCAAGGCTATTCCTAAAGGCATTGCAGTATTGGTGAATGGGTTAGGCATAGTTTTGAGGAAGTTTGTTCCTGTTAAGACTTCACCAGCATCGTTGGTGTAGGTGAATCTACTTCCCGGTTGCAAGACATTAGGTAATCCTAACATTCCCCAAACGAAGCCGAGGAGTATATATACACCTAAAGTGATTATATATCCGCCGGCTATGCCTTTGGAGTAGACAGGACCCATAAGGTCATCCACTTGCTTGTCAGCAAAGGAAACTAATATTTCCCATGCATGAACAATTCCAGTAGGCTTTTTCAAGGGGTCATAAGCTTTGATCTTGAAGTAAAGAACAATACTTAAGACTATGATGATCAAGCATACACAAAGTGAAGAGAGAAATTCGGCAGGAAGTTCGTTCCATCCGAGCCATTTAATCATCTTACTTAAGTCCATGGCTATCCTTCTTTCTTTGCTTTCTTCGAGATGTATAAGATCACGAAGGAATAGACTATCAACACGACTGTAGGAGAGATTAAGACGTAATAGTAACTTTGGGAAGTATAATAAAGATAAATAAAGCACAAAGCTATTGCTAGAATAGCTAAGAGATATCTACCTATTATTCCTAGAACACCTAATACTCTCTTACGATTTTCGGAACTGAGCAGGTACCCAGTAGTATTCCACAAGAAATAACTTGGAAATGCTAGAGCATAGGAAATGCAAAAGCAGGTAAAGAAATCTGGACTGCTTATTACAGCCCATAAAACTCCACCGATAACTAAACCGATGATAGCTAGTCCAACGAAGAATATCGTTGGAACAACCCACGTTTTTTTACCTCTGACCTGTTCCATACTTTAAATCAAAATCTTTATATACCTCTCTTAATTTTAAGTCAATATTACTAAGTTTTGAAAGGGGTTTTAAAAGAAACTGAAAGCATATGTATTATTTTTTCAAGAATTGTAGGAAAAGCAAAGGTTATTTTGCGGTAATATTCTTGTTCTAAACAAGAAATAGTTTTTGTTCATTTGACTGAGCTAAAAAGCGGGTATTCTTAGTACTAATAGTTTATATATGACTTTTGTAATATGAAATTCAAGTTTCAGCAAAGGAGAAAACCTGGGATGGAATGGATAAATCAGTTTGATGTATTTTTTGCAAATTCGGCCAATAGTCTTTTAAAAAGTGCGGGATCTTTTTTCATTCCTGTATTTAAAGGATACACAAGAATTTATTTTTCCGTCCATTACGCAAGTGATATAGTCGGCGGATTGCCGGTGGAATTTTCATGCGGTGCTTTAAGTTTCTTGATATTCTGATTATTAGATAAATATATTCTTAAAAAGAAAGGAATTCAAACTTAAAAATTTAATAATATTATTTAAGTTGTTAATATGAAATTGAATTTTAAAAGCCATGTATTGAACATGGCTTTTAATAAATTTCTTACTTCCTATTTTTATACATGTCGTAGACAGGAGAAATGGACAATCCAGATTGAATTCTATCTATGACACTTGCAATCATAGGTGCGATGGAGACGATTTTAATTCTACTGCTCATATCATCAAATTTCTTGTCGAGAGGAATTGTATCTGTAAAGATTAATTCATCGAAGGCAGAAGATAATAATCTCTCATGTGCGGGGTCTGATAATACTGCGTGTGTTGCGGCTATTTTAACTGTTTTTGCACCAGCTTTTTTCAAAGCTTGTGCAGCTACTACAGCAGTTCCTGCTGTATCGACCATATCGTCTACGATATAACAATCTCTACCTTTGACGTCACCGATAATACTCATGACCTCAGGTTGATACTTATCGTTTCTTCTCTTATCGATAATAGCGATAGGAGCAGAATTCAATGAATCGGCAACAGTTCTTGCTCTGACGACTCCACCATGATCTGGTGAAACGATTGTTACATTATCCAAGTTATCTTTATTTTCATTTGCGATAGTGTATCCAATCAAAGGCATAGCTGAGAGAGAATCCATTTGGCAATTGAAGAATCCTTGCTCTTGAAGAGCGTGAATATCGAATGTTACGACTCTATCTGCTCCAGCAGTGACTAACAAATCGGCGACAAGCTTAGCAGAAATAGGCTCACGAGGCTTGGATTTTCTATCTTGTCTAGCATATCCAAAATAAGGGATTATGCATGTTAATGAACGGCAAGAAGAACGTTTAACTGCATCTGCAAAAATCAAAAGTTCCATTAAATTCTCATTTACTGGAGGGCAGGTGGATTGAATTACATAGACATCTTTGTCACGAACAGAGCAAGAAGGTTTGCAGAGAACTTCCTTAGAAGGGAAGTGGTTGATTTCATCTTGAGATACTTCTATTCCTAACAACTTAGCAACGGATTTAGCTAATTCAGGATTAGCTGATAAACTGAACACCAAAGTCGACTCTTTTATAATCGATTCAGACATTGTCATTCCTCCGATTGAATCTTGATTATTTTAACATTTTAAGCACCTTTATGGGGAAATAAGGAAGAGTTGTAAATGGTTTCTTGATTGGTTAGATTTGTAGATGCAGTTATGGTGATGTAATTTAATGATGTGAAATAGTTTTTTGCTTTTTCTATTTGTTCTAAATCTTTAGATAGCGCAAAGCATGCGTTTCCACTACCGGTCATAGAGTAGAGAGGAAATCCCATCTTCTTGAAGTCATTTAATATTCCCGAGATTACGGGGCATAATAAGCTGGCGGGTTTATAAAGACCATTTTTCATATTTTCGAACATCTTTTGCTCATCTCCAATTTTAATAGCTTCTATTAAAGCGGAAATATCAGGATGTTCTCTTTCTTCTTCTGGAATAGTATCGTATTTTTCATAGACGTCTTTTGTGGATAAGCCTTTATGAGGCTTGATTATAATTACGTGGTAATCTAATTTGCTGTCTAAAGGAATTATATTTTCCCCTGTTCCTAAAACTCTGGCAGGTTTATTTAGCAAGCAAAAAGGAACATCGGATCCTATAGAACGAGCAACTTTGATTATCTTTGGATCGTGGGGGTCCATATTATAAAGCTTGCAAATAGCACGGATTATACCAGCGGCATCAGCTGATCCACCACCTAATCCGGCATTCATAGGAATTCTCTTATAAATTTGAATCCTATAACCTTTACTAAAAGAAAAGTTATCTTCCATAGCTTTCAAAGCTTTGAAAGCTAAGTTTCCTTCATCACATATCAAAGAGGGATCGTCAGAAGTTATGAAGATTCCATGTCTAGATATTAACTGCTCCATTTCTAATACATCGTGGAGAGTGATAGGAAGGGTAACCATATCTATATCATGATAACCATTCTCGTCTTTCTTTTTTACATCTATAGCTAAATTGATCTTTGCAAAAGCTTTAATGATCATGTGTTTATATCCTTTGAAAATAATTCACATTAGAGTATATCTAAATCAGCCAATTTTTCACCTATTATTTTTGTTTCTTCAACACTTAATTGTCTTGCCCTCTTATTTACCAAGTCAGGTAATGCTTTTTCTATAGCTTCTAATACTTCTTTTGGATATCCGTTTTTGACATTGTTATGAATAGTTTTATTAGGATTCAAATAGATTTTCTTTAGTTCTTTATATATTTTGAAGTCTACATTGTTCTTTATGTCGATCTTTATAAAAGCTGAATCGACTTTTGGAATGGGATAGAAATCACCACGAGGAACATAAGTTATTATTTGTGCATCTCCTAATAGAGCTAAATAAGCAGATAATGCACTGTTTTCTGGATTGTTAGGAATGTATTTGAGTTTATCAGCCACTTCTTTTTGAAGCATAAAGCCTAATGTCTTAGCTCCTATTTGAGTTGTTAACTCTAATAGCTTAGTCGTTAAGTTATAAGGTAAGTTACCTACTACGAGTAAATTTGTTGTATCTAATCCATCGTGATTCCAGTGCTCAAAAGGTTCATTTATTAAAGTGATGTTTTCTGAATCTTTTAATTCTTTGGATAGGATAGATGCCATATCTCTATCTGCTTCGACGGCAATCATTCTTTTAGCTCTTTCTTTTAAAGGAATAGTCAACGCACCTAATCCCGGACCTATCTCTAATACTGTTTCATAGTTTTCGACATCTAAACTGTTGATTATCTTTTCAATAATTGATTCATCTATTAGAAAATTTTGACCGAATGCTCTTTTAGGTTGAATAGAATTGTCTTCTAACAACTTCATTACTCTTTGTATTTCACTCATATTTATTTCTCCGATTTTAAATTATCTATTTGATTTACAGTTAAGGCTAGCATGTTTAAGTACATACATAATGTTTTTGATGATGGGATATGTATTCCCAAGCTCTTTTCTAAATGTTCTTTATTAGTTGAACTGTTGTCCCCCGTCAGTTTCATCTCATATAAACTATATATGGCGTAAGGAGGAATTTCATTGGATTTTATATCATGGTCTAGGAAAGGCTTAAGAAGTTCAACTAAATCTTTCATCTTCATTTGTGCTATTCCAACTTTCTTACTATTCTTAGCATTTTCTTTATCTGCTTTTAGATCAATCCAAGAATTAGAATCCAATTCTTTCTTTACTAAATATCTAATCTTTTCTCCCGGTCCATCAGGATCAGTCAATATGACTATCTTTCTAACTTTAGAAGTCATTTTGATAAGATTGATGATATCGGCTTGAATAAAGACTCCACCAGTTCTTATGACATACTTACATCCGGCTTTTTTCAACTTATCTTCATCAGTCACACCTTCAACTACATAGGCGTATATTCTATCTTCATAAGGTATATCATTTATATTCATAATCATTTAACCTCAAAGAAATCCATTGTATTCTTATATAACTTATCTGCTAATGAGTTTCTTTCTTCAAAGGATTTTAAATTCTTTAAAGAACAAATCTTATCAAAGATTAATGGAATATAAGAAGGTTCGTTTCTTTTCCCTCTATAAGGCATAGGACTTAAGCAGGGCGAATCCGTTTCTAACATCAACATATCTTCGGGAATGGATAGCATAGCTTCTTGATTGATAGCAGAGTTCTTGAATGTTAGAACTCCACCGAAAGAGAACTTAATATTAAGTCCTAAATCAATCAGTTGTTTTGCTTCTCCTTTTGAATAGCAAAAACAATGAAGTTGGATTTTATCCGGTCTTATTCCTTTTAAGATTGAATATGTGTCATCGAAAGCTTCTCTAGAATGAACGACTAAAGGCTTGTTGTATTTTTTAGCTATAGAAGCCATGACTCTAAATGTGTTCAATTCATCTTCTTTTGAAGTTCCGTCTAAATAATGATAATCCAACCCACATTCTCCAATAGCATCGATTTGATCGATGTGAGATGTAATGAAATCAACAGCTGCATTCAGATAGTCTTCACCTTTACCAGAAAATTCAGGATGTATTCCTATAGCAGCTTTAATAATATTTGGATAAGTCTTTTTTGTGTTTAAGACATTTTTAAAACTATCTAATGAATCGGCATTATCTATGATATGAATGACGTCGTTTCTAACTGCTTTGTTTATTATCTCATCTAAATCTAATGCGTAATCGCCTTGAGATAGATGTGCATGTGAATCGATATATTTCATTTTATTTTCCTAAACAGAATCTTGAGAAGATAGTGTTATAAATATCTTCTTCGGTAGATCTCATATCTAATCCTAACATTTCATTTGCTAATGCTACAGCTCTTCTTAAATTATCTGAAAACGCATCTATAAGTCCACCATTGTCTAATGCGTTATTAGCTTTTATAACTAAGTCTTTAACTTTGATCAAGAAAGATAAATCTCTTTCTGACATAAATGAATTATCGGTGTTTGTCGAACTTAAGGACACTTCTTTTATCAGTCTATTTTTTAATTCTTCTATTTGTCCATCTTTGGCATTGATTTCAACATCAGCACCTAAGGCAAATCCTAAATCGGATTTGCTTCCAATCTTAATTACTTTCTTTCCTGTTGGAATAGAAGGTAAATCTTCATTCTCAAACGAAGAGGGTGAGACTAGAAGGATCAAATCGGCAGTATTTATTGCGTTCAACGCTCTTTCCACACCTATTTTTTCTACTTCATCATTGGTTTCATGTATTCCGGCTGTATCGAAGAAATGGAATTGAATTCCATTGATTTCAGTATCACCTTCGATTATGTCTCTAGTCGTACCAGGAATGGGAGTTACTATTGCTTTTTCTTCACCTACAAGCGCATTTAATAAAGTTGATTTGCCAACATTTGGCTTTCCTACTATGGCAACTTTTATTCCATTATAGGCTTTTAAGGCATTGTTTGCTTTGCTTTCTAATTCTTCGATGTTCTTAATAAGAGGATAGATCTTATCCTCTTGGACTTTATGAAGTGTATCCATGTAATCTGGATGATCGGAATAGTCGTCTTCCAATAAGTATTCAGCTTCACTTATTGCATAGAGCAGAGTGTTTTTAATATCTTCTATTTGTTTTTCTGTTTTTCCTTTTACTGCTTGTAAAGCTAAGGCTCTGGCTAAAGTTGATTTAGCATTTATTAAATTATTTACTCCTTCTGCTTCTAGTAGGCCTAATTTATTGTTTAGGAATGCTTTTAAGGAATACTCACCTCTTTGTGCCGGTCTAGCTCCCCATTTAACGCACGCATTCATTAATGCGTCAGCGATTAAAGGAGAACCATGGATAGAAAATTCAGCGGTGTCTTCACCTGTATAAGATTTTGGACCTTTATAAAAAGTTATAACAGCTTGATCTATTGGCTTCTCTTTTGTGCTTATATCTTCATATATGTTTGCAAAGAAAGACTGATTTGGAATGATGTTTTCAGCTTTTTTCTTTTGTATGTGCTCTAGTATCGACAAAGTTTTTGATCCAGATAGCCTTATTATCGCTAAGGCTGAAGTCATCCTTGGAGTTGCTAATGCTACGATGGTATCTAATTCAGTCATATTATTCTTCTTCTTTCATTTGTCTTTCGAATTCTTTTAGAACTGATTTTCTTGTAACGATTCCAATAAAAATATCGTTGTCATCTACAACAGGAACAAAGTTTTGATTTTCGATTAAATCCATTAAGCTTTCTAAAGTAGAGGATATTTTCACAGGGTTATAGGTTCTTCTCAGTTTTATTTCTTTTAAAGGTATCTTTTCTGATGCTTGATAATTTAATTCATTTTTCTCTCTGATAGTCCAAAGGAGATCTCCTTCAGTAATTGCACCTATGTATTTACCTTTTTTGTTTAAGATAGGCATAGCCGAATAATGGTGAAAATCCATTTTTTCCACTACTTGTCTCAACGTAAAAGTATCTAAGCAATAAGCTACTTGTGACTTAGGGGTTAGAAAGAAAAGAATATTTTTGTTTTCCATCAGGGTATCTAGTCCTCCTATTCGTTGTTTTAGTTTAATATATAATCATTAGAATATTATAAGAACCTCAAGGTATATAATCAAAGCATGACATTATTAGAAAACTACCTAGCAAAACAAGAAGAGAGAAGACAAATCCTTATAGGAAATAAGGATTGTGATTCTTTTGAGCTCTTAAATTCAAATCCCAGAAATCTGTTTTATTTATTGCTAGATGGTAAGGTTTTAAATTTAACAACTAGTCATGATGGTTTTGTAGTTCATAGTTTTGATGGAGTATCAGCATTGGATTTAAATGCTTCTAGTGATGATATTGAAAAGATTAAAAATAATATATCTTTAAGTTTTATTTATATAAAAACAAATAAAGTAAGTGGATATCTTTTATCCATCGCTTTGGATTTCTCAGGATTTAACAACGGGATTTATTCTTACAAAGAATCTAGATTTAATCCAATTATAAATAAGCCTTTAATAGAATCTATAAAAAAAGAATATGGAGTAGATTTAAATAATCCATATGGATATGTCGATTATGATAAGTTATTAAAGTTTTATAAATCTAAAATAAATGACTCTATAGTTATAGAAGACAGATGTGTAGTATGCCAAAGTGTATTATTAGAGTATTTAAAATGGTCTTGCTTAGATAAAAATAACGAGCCTATAAGAAGAATGAATGATTTTCATCCTAATTATGGAATAGGATATAAAGTTGACAAATGTCCTTTATATCCGTTAAAGATGATTTATGAAAAACTAGATAACGAAAGTGTAGTTTTTGTTAAAGGAAATAACAAAAAACTGAATGATATTTGTTTTAAATACTTTCTTAAAGAAAAGCTAATAAAAGGAAATACGATTTTATTAGCTGCAAAAGATGAGGAAGAAAAAAATAAGATTACTTCCTTGTTGCGAGATACAAGTTATAGTGTAGTTGTTCCTAATTATTATTTCGGTGATAAGAAATATAATCTAATAAATGAAGCTAAGAGAGTAATTACGACTGATATAAAACCGATGAAGGACCTACCTGCATTGTATAAGAAGAACTGGGACAGAGAATTAAATGAATTTATAAGATGCTATCACAATACTAACTCATCGATTTTAAAGACCGGAGAAGATACATTAACGGGTGTTAATAAGTTTTCCGAGTACCATAGTAAAAGATCTAAGTCTATTCCTTTAGATATCAGTAATTATAACGATACTGATTTTGAAAATGATCAAGAATTCTTTAAGTTCTTTGAAAAAGCAATTTATGTTAATAAAGATAGAATGAGAAATAATCCATTATATTCTTTGAAAGCTTTAGGTGGGGAAGAAGTATTTTCTGCTATGCGTGAGTCTTTAAACATTGCATGGAATCATATCGATAAACTTCAAACACAAATAGAAAAAGCAAATTGTAAAGAATGGGGCTTTGGAATTATTAATTCTATAGAAGCTTTGGATTCGGCATTGAAAAAAATTAAAATTATTTTGGAATACAATGGTTTCTCGGATATCTTTTTTGACATTTCAAACAATCCCAAAGCTATGCCTATAGCTATGACTTTATCTAATTTAAAAGAAAAGAAAGATCAATATTTCGAACAAATATGTGAATATGTATCTAATCTTTCTAAATTGGATGAACCTTTAAGAGATTATTTAATTTTGGCCAAGAGTCATTCTTTTCTTAAGAGAAAAAAAGGAAAGAGATTGTTAGCAGCAACTCTCCGTGATAAAAGAGATTTACTTGATTTCATAGTGACATTGGATAATTATTTTACTAGTCAGTCTGAATTCGAAAAGAAGACTCAAGAATCCGAGGATTTATTCGGTCTTGTTTTATACAGTGATGAAGGACCTAAGAAGGCTTTGGATGCCTTAAATTTCTTGGATGAATATAAGAGATTGATTTCTTCCGATAAGAGATGTGACAAGAATAATAATAATTTTATTCAAGAGATATTCAATGATTATAATTTTAGAGAAGAAGAAAGAGATTTAGTTAGAGACGTAGAATTAGCATTAGCAGCTGTCAGAGAAGATTTTGTGAATTTAAGAGATATATTCACTCAATCATTCCATGAAGAAACTTTATCTTTCACTAATTTAAAACTAGAGTTGAAAAAGAAAGAAGAGGTTAATTACATTGAGTTTGAACAATATGTCGAGTTATTGACTAGAATTAAGAATGCCAGTTCAACAATACAAAACGCAATAACGATGTTTGACGCTGTCGATGAACCTTTAGACAATTTCGAAAATGATTATTGGTACTCTATTTATAAAGCTATTGCAATAGAAAAAGAAGAGAAAGGTTTCTATTCTCCTAATAAAGCTTCAATGGCTTGGTGCTGCTATGAACCTTATACTATCAATGGTGATGGTATACAAGTCAGCACAATTTTAAAGAATAGAGTTCTTTCTTATTGGACTACAAATTTAAACGCACAAAAAGCAAAAGACTCATATAGATATGGAGGAAATTTGTATCCATATAGAGTTTTAGATAATTATGAAGAATTTGCTAAATTAGTCTCTCCTCTTCAAATATCGACATCTAATTCATTATCGTTATCTAAAGTTGTATTTGACTATATTTTTATCTTTGATCCTAAGAAGTATGATACTGATGAATTAGTTTTATTATTGTCCAGAGCTAAAAAGGCAATTATATTATCTGATGACGAGGATTCCAGATTTGACGGATATGGTGTGCAAAAACTAGATGTGGATTCTTTATATAGAGGTAACTTTAGATTCTCTAATCTATCCAATGAATTTATTGATGAATTAGCTTATGGATTTGAGGAAAATGGATTAGAACTACTTTCTAAAGAAGAATCAAAAAGTGCAATGTACCTATCCTACAAAGATGAGGATGGACAATTGCACTTCGTTGTTCCTAACTGTCTTATAAGCGACAATGATACTATTGCTACTTATGTGATTTTAAATGCGACTTTGATATATTTAGGCAAACAACCTATGACTATAATCCCATCGATGACTTTGATGGTAAATCCTCAAAAAGCTGTTGAAATTGCCCTCGATAAATCAAAGATTAAATTTGATTAGGCAAAATATTCTCTTGCGTCGAATTGATATCTCTTTAAAAGAATCATTACTAAATCCCAAATGTTCCAAATGATTCCTACAAAAATGAGGTTGTATCCGAACTTTACTAACCAAAACTTCCAAGTTTCTTTCCAACTAGGTTTTACATAGAATTTCTCTAATCCAAACCAACCGAAGAAAAGGGTTAAAAAGAATAAAGCCCAATCAATTTTTTCACTAGTTTTAACCATATTAATCAACTCCGCTATACTTTTCGATTATAACGCATGAAAGAAAGTAAATACTAGGTAGTAATTGATAGATATAGCAAAAACTATACTTTTTGTCTTTTTTTTTATCCTTATTATTGAACTATACCTTTATAAACAAGGTATCTAAGCGTTTTTAGATGGCTTTTTTCTTGAAAACAAAATACTTCGTATATATACTAGATAAGCTTTAAGCATACTTTTATTATTTAAGGAGTTTTTATTATGGCAACAAAAAGAACTTATCAGCCCTCTAAGGTAAAGAGAGCTCACACTTGTGGATTCCGTGCACGCAAGGCAACTGTCGGTGGAAGAAAGGTACTTTCCCGCAGACGTGCTAAGGGACGTAAAAGACTTGTCCAGGCCTAATGGCCTTTAAGCCTCCCTTGATCTAGTTTATGAAAAAGATCAATAGGCTGCTCGACAACAAGGAGTTTACATTAGTCCTTAATAAAGGAAAAAAAGCGAAGGTAGATGGCTATTTGGTGGCTGTCAAAACGAATAAAGAAGGTCATGCCCGAATTGGAATATCAGTTTCCAAGAAAGTTGGCAAGGCTGTAGTCAGAGTTCGTGTTAGACGCCAAATCCGTGCGATGATTGCTAGATTTGATGTTTTGAGTAAACATATCGATGTGGTCATCATTCCTAAGCCTTCTTTTCTTCAAAATTCGTTTGAGCAGAACCTCAGCAATTTAAAAGAAGCCTTGAATAAGCTTCTAGACGGGAGTGTTAAATGATAGAACAAGAAGCAACTATTGATAAACCTGAGGAAAAGAAGCACAAGGCAATAAAGAGGATATTCCTCTTTTTTGCCATTTTTGTTTGTGGCTTATTATTCCTCTCATCATGTACTAAGGCCTTTACATCTGATTCTGATAAAGCTAACCAACTTTATGTTCAAATGTACGGACAAGATAGTGCAAATTCGACTTATGATGAATCCACTAAGAAAGTGACTGAAGAAGCTAAATTTACCAAGACCGGTGAGAATTATCTCTATGCTTTGTCTTCAGGAACATACAACCAAAATTTAGGAGCTGTAGCAATTCCTGATCAGAAGTTCTTCGACTATATTAGTATCGGATATGAAATTGACTTCAATACTGAAGTTCCTACTGTGACACCAATTAAGAAAGGAAACAATTCTTCCCTTGCTAATGGTCTCAGCAAACCTCAGACTTGGTTGAATGACAAGCTTCTCACCACAAATGATGAAGCTACTGCTAATTCAATATTCGGTGAAGAGATTGTCCAAGCAGTCAAGCATGGAAAAACTCGCTCTGGAAGTGACTGGGCCAAGTTGGATTTCTCTAAGGAAGATGATAGAAATTATTATCTTTCTTGCTTCCAATCGGCAAAAGCAGTGACTTTGTTTGCTGGATACAAGGATAACAAGATTACGTTATGGGACAACATGGATTTATGGTTTATGTCTGCCCGTGATGAAATTGGAATTGCTAGTGCACCTTCTAATGCATTCGCGACCTATTATAAGCAGGTGTTGAATTCAGCTATTTCTTCTAATCGTGCTGGATTGAATACTTCTGGTACTGGTGGAATGTATGGACAAGAAGGAAATAAGATTTATATTCAAAACAAGACTTGGGGACAAGCCTTCAGCGAATATGGATTCCTCGAAGGGTTGTTAGTATGGCCAATAGGTTGGCTGGTCAACACATTCGTCGATTTGTTCGGTGCAGGAAGCGGATGGGCTGAATTGGCTGCTATATTCTTAGTCACATTGATTGTTCGTATAATTTTGGTTATCTTCACAATCTTTACTTCTAAATCTCAATCTAGAATGACTGAGCTTCAAGGAGAAGTGAATGAAATCCAAGCTAAATTTCCTAACGCACAGACTGATATGAATGAGAAGCAGATGATGTCTCGCGAAGTCAGTGCTTTATACAAGAAGCATCATGTCAAACCTTGGCTGCAAATCGTTCAATTGATCATTCAATTCCCATTGTTCATTTGTGTTTGGGCTGCTTTGGAAGGATCAGCTGCTTTGAGTAGTGGTAACTTCTTCGGTGTTGAATTGACTGCTAAGATGTCTGATGTAATTATGAATTCAACCGGTACTTCATTAGCTATGGGAACTAGAGTATTGGCAGGAATCATGTTAGTATTGATGTTCTTGAGTCAGTTCTTCTCCATGACTACAGCACAGTGGTTCAACAAGTGGAAGACCAATAGGTTCTTCAACACTAAGAAAGCTGTGAAGAATCCTAACAGCGATATGTCTATGGATCCCAATAAGATGAGCAAATGGATGACCATTATCATGATGATATTCATGGTAATCATGGGTATAACATTACCTGCTGGCATGTCCATGTATTGGTTCTTCGGTGCTATCATTTCAATCTTCCAGGTCTTTATAACCGAAGCTATTGCTTCACGTGATAGACATAAGAGATTTGGAAATGGTGGAACAGATAATAGCTTAGCTGCTATGCGTAGATCCAAACACCACCAATCAATTAGAAGCTCTCGTTAATTAAACAACCAGCCAAATTGGCTGGTTTTTAAATCTGAGTTGCTATTATACAAGAAGTTAAAATTAGTGGAATTTTGTAGTAAATATCACATCAGTAAAGACCTCTTTTATTTGAATAAACCATTATTAATATTAATTTTTAATATTAGAATAAAGAAAAGGAGAAGATAAATGATTTCAATATTAGGTGGTGGTAGTTGGGGCTTAGCCTTAGCTTTTGTCTTAAATAACAATAATGTTCCTGTAAAAGTATGGGCTAGAGATGAGAAGCAAGTCAATCTATTTAATAGAGAACATACAAGTAAGTATTTTGATTCTTTTGTCTTCCCGTCTTCTATTAAGATGACTTCTTCTATTGATGAAGCTTTATCTAATTCTGATACTTTGGTTTTGTCTGTTCCAGTCAAAGCGACTGTTGGATTAGTCGAATCGATAAAAGATAAAATTCATGATAAGAATGTTGTTTTAACTGCAAAGGGATTAGACAATGGAGAAATACTCTCTGAAAGATTAAAACCTTATATTTCTTCACTAAAGTTGTCTGTGTTGAGCGGACCTTCTTTTGCAAGTGAAGTAATTCAAAAGAAAACGACTTGCGTTGTAATAGCTAGTGAAAACAGTGATTTGAGTAAAGAGTTACAAAACGATTTTTCATCAGATTTCTTTAGGGTCTATACTTCTGATGATGTTGTCGGTGTTGAGCTTTGCGGAGCATTGAAGAATGTCTATGCCATAGGGTCTGGATTCTTGGATGGAAAGAAAGTTGGATACAATACTAAAGCATCTTATTTGACTAGATCTTTACACGAATTAGGCAACATTGTATTGAATAGAGGTGGGAAAGAAACTACTTTATTAGGACTGAGTGGAATAGGAGATTTGATTCTGACATGTACTTCTCCTACCAGTAGAAATTACTCTTTTGGATATAATTTCAATGGTGATACAACTACAGCTCATACAGTAGAAGGATTATATACTCTTCCAAATATATTAGAGATGGCTGACAAATATAAAATAGACATGCCTATCGTAAAAGCTATTAACTCAATCATCTTTGATAACGAGCCGGTAGAAGAGGTTATTAAGAGGCTGATGGGAAGAAGCAAGAAGAGTGAAGAATTCCATAAAAACTAATAAATTGATTGATACCCTATTTAATTTTATACGTATATGGTAGAATTAGTCGGTTAGAAAAAGGAATTGTTCCTTAAGTTTTAAATGAATCCAGACCTTAGGAGAGTTTTTCATTGTGAGAAAGACAGGAGGTAGTTATGAAGACATACGAAGGTAAAACTATTATGGAAGCATTGAATAATGCTTCTAAAGATTTAGGAATACCAGTGACTGTATTAAAGACTAAAGCTAATATTATCAGCCACAAAAAAGATTTGTTCTCGAGCAAATACATTATAGGAATATTTAATAACTTCACTGTATTTAGTTATGCGACATCATATTTAGATTTGATGCTAGCTTTTTTAGGTGCTAAGGCCACATATACTAGAAATTTTGATAAGACCTCTAGTGTGATCACTATCGATATTCAAACAGATGAGGGATCAAAAGTTATAGGTAAGAATGGAGAAACACTCAAAGCTTTGAATAACTTGACAAGATCTGCTTGTTTCAATCATTTTGGTGGAAAGTATAGAATACTTTTAAATTGTGGTGATTATAAAGAAAACAAATACGCAAAGATAACAGCTTTGGTTAACAAGTTAGCTCAAGATGTTGAAGAAAGTGGTGTTCCAACAGTTTTAAATCCTATGCCTGCCGATGAGAGAAGAGTTGTTCACAATGTTATTTTAGGATTTTCTGATCTTGAGTCACCATCCATAGGAGATGGTAAAGAAAGACACATCATCATAAGGAAAAAAAGACAATAACAACTTTATATTTGAGCAAAAAAAAGCCTTGGCATTGACCAAGGCTTTTTTCTTTCTATTAGCGACGTTTGGAATTTGATAATGAAAGGATGTATATGACTTTAATAATCAAATAGATGAAATCTATATAGATTGTATACGCTGCATAATAAGCCAAGTTTGTCTCATTACCAATCCATCCGAGTTTAGCCATAGCATTGATTCTGAACATATCTATGCATATAGATAAGAAAATCAATGCGAAGATTGAATAATCTATTATCCAATAGATGACATTGGCAGCAGCTCCGTTGAAAGGCCAAACGAACAAGTTTATGATTGTTAGGATAAGTATTCCAACTGCTAAGATGGAGATAAAAGGAATTATCTTATGCATAGAATTTCTCAACACATATGACAATCCAGCTGCCATCAACATCAATCCAGCTGATATTCCAAACGCTAATGCAATGATTGGAACATTTGTGTCTCCAAGAGTCTCATAAGTAGCGACATAGAATATTGAGGAGCAAAGAATACCCATAGCGAATGCATAAATGTAATACATCACTGCCATGGCTTTGGTTCTCTTTGAAAATGCCTTTAAAGACATTATTAATCCACCAACAAACATATATATTGCTGAAACTACAATTCCGACAGTGTTGACGACAGAAGCGACTTCATAATTTCCACCACTTACTGCTATGGCTAAGTATGGCCATCCATAACTGACTCCGAATGTGATAGCTAATGCTATAGCTAAGTATATGAAGACCCTGGTATAGGATAGGGTTACGGATTTCGTTTCCTCTTGTTTTTCAGGGTTCTCATAACGGTTCTTCTTTACATCATAAGTTTCCATTTCAAAAACCTCCTTCTTCGATTGTAATTATATAAATTTTGTATTGATGTTAAGAAAGAAAAAATAGGTATGGATTCTTAAAATTAAGTATAAAAACAGAAAATACTAGATAAAAGATCATAGTTGATTTTATAAGACAAAATAAAAGGCTATCCGATAAATCGGATAGCCTTTCAAAGGAGGATGGCTAAATGACTAATTATTAAAGATTAGAGATTCTCGACAAGAGCCTTGAAGTCTTCAGCTTTCAAAGAAGCACCACCGACCAAAGCACCATCGATATCAGCTTGTCCCATAAGTTCGTGGACATTGCCAGGCTTTACAGATCCACCATAAAGGATCTTTACCTTGTTGGCAACACCCTTGCCGAACATATCTTTGAGTACATCACGGATGAATCCACAGACGTTCTCAGCAATTTCGGGAGTTGCAGTCTTTCCGGTTCCAATAGCCCAAATAGGCTCGTAAGCAATGACAACATTATCCATGTCTTCCTTGCTGAGTCCTTCGAGTCCTTCACGGATTTGAGTTCCTACCCATTCATCAGTCTTTCCTGCTTCATATGTCTCTAAAGACTCACCGACACAGTAGACAGCAGTCATTTGGTTCTTTACAAGTGCCTTAATCTTGGCATTGCAACCTTGGTTTGTCTCACCATTGTATTCACGTCTCTCGGAGTGTCCAATGATTGACCAGGTTACTCCTAATTCCTTCAACATAGGAATGGAGACTTGTGCAGTGTATGCACCTTTTTCAAAAGCGGAGACATCTTGAGCACCGACGATGATACCCTTAGCTTTCTTTTTCAAAGTTTCCAAGCAAAGGTAGGAAGGGCAGACACCGATAAGGATTTTCTTCTCTTTTGCCAATTCCTTGGTCTCTTTGAGTGAATCACAGAAAACCTTAGCTTCGGCTATGGTGTGATTCATCTTCCAGTTACCGAGCAATAGTTTCTTTCTCTCTGGCATATTATTACCTCAATTGAAAAGATACTTGATTACTTATCTTCAATGATGTCGATTCCAGGCAAGTGTCCATCGTTTTGGATGAGCTCCAATGAAGCTCCACCACCGGTGGAAACATGGCTGAACTTGCTGGCAAATCCGAGCTTCTTAGCAGCAGCTGCGGAGTCACCACCACCGATTACGGTGAAGGCACCTTCGTTTTCAGCGGCAGCCTTGCAGACAGCGATGGTTCCATTAGCAAATGCAGGAATTTCGCTGACTCCCATAGGTCCATTCCAGAAGACAGTCTTTGCAGAAGCAATGATCTTTGCATAATTTTCGGCAGTCTTAGGACCGATATCCAATCCCATCATTCCTTCAGGAATTTCATCGGAATTGACGACTTGACCCTTGGCAGAATCATCTTCAGGATATGCAGCAGCGACTACGTTGTCGACAGGAAGAACAATCTTTCCGGAACCATAAATCTTCTTTGCATAATCGAGTTGATCATCTTCAACGAGTGAAGTTCCAATGTGATGTCCAAGAGCCTTGAGGAAGGTGTAAGCCATAGCTCCACCAATCAAAATCTTGTCACACTTCTTGAGTAAGGATTCAATGACAAGAATCTTGTCAGAAACCTTAGCACCACCGAGGATTGCGACATAAGGATGATCCTTTTCAGGACACTCTACACAACGTCCGAGAGAAACGATTTCTTTCTCGACTAAGAATCCTACTCCAGTAGGCTTTCCTTCACTTCTGAGAAGTTCAGGTACTCCATAAGTGGAGACGTGCTTTCTGTGGTCGGAACCGAAAGCATCGTTGACATATGCATCAGCCAAAGAAGCCCATTCTTTTGCAAGCTCAGGATCATTCTTGGTCTCACCCTTTTCATAACGAGTGTTTTGCATGAGGACGATTTCGCCATTATTCAATCCTTTGACAGCATTGGCGAGCTCTTCTCCTCTAGTAGCAGGGCAGAAAGTAACCTTAACTTCATGTCCAACAGCCTTTTCAAGTTGAGCCTTGAGTTCGGGAACAATGATTGAAAGATCACCCTTCTTCTTCATAGCATCAATCTCTTCAGGTGTCTTCTTGAAATCAATCTTTCCAAGGTGAGAAGTCAAAAGGATCTTAGCACCCTTGTTGACTAATTCAGCGATGGTAGGAATAGCAGCGACGATTCTATTATTGTCGGTGATGGTAGCTCCCTTGTGAGGAACGTTGAAATCACAACGGACAAAGACAACTTTTCCAGAGACTTCCAAGTCTCTAACATCTTTCTTGGCCATTATTAATTACCTCTTTCTATAAGGACGTGCCCTTTGATAAAGGGTGGGCACAGGGTTCCCTTTTTTGAAAAAAGCACCATCCGCATACTGGGAGCGGATAGTGCTTTATTGCGTTAAGCCTTTAAAGTGTCTCCGCGTCGCTATTAGGCAACGAAGGAAGCAACCTTCTTGGCAAGACGGACAAACTGGCAGGTGTAAGAGAACTCGTTGTCATACCAGGCAAAGACCTTGACGAGCTCAGCACCATCCTCAGTCTTGATGACCTTGGTCTCGGTTGCATCGAAGATAGATCCCTCGGTGCGTCCAAGGATATCACGTGAAACGATAGGATCAGTGTTGTATCCGAGAACTCCCTTGAGTTCACCCTCGGAAGCTGCCTTCTCGAGAGCGTTGATTTCTTCGACAGTAGCTCCATGCTCCTTGAGCTCGAGTGTCAAATCACAGAGTGATCCATCGAGAACAGGAACACGAATTGCGATACCATCCAAACGGCCAGCCATTGAAGGAATGACAAGCTTGACAGCCTTAGCGGCACCGGTGGAGGTAGGAACGATGTTCTCAGCAGCAGCACGGCCACGACGGAAGTCCTTAGCCTTGATCAAGTCCAAAGTGGTTTGGTCATTGGTGTAAGCGTGAACGGTGGTCATGAATCCAGCCTTGACTCCCCACTTCTTTTCGATGACGGAAAGCATAGGTGAGAGACAGTTGGTGGTGCAAGAAGCTCCAGATACGACGTGCATATCAGGAGTGAGCTTGTCGGTGTTGACACCATAAACGAAGGTAGGAGTGTCATCCTTGGCAGGAGCAGACATGATTACATATTCTGCACCAGCATCGATGTGGTCTTGAGCAAGTTCCTTCTTGAGGTAGAATCCAGTGGACTCAAGGACAACCTTGACTCCGAGTTCCTTCCAGGGGAAGAAAACGTTCTTGGTTTGATCAGCATTAGCGAAGACTCTCTTGGAGAGAGGTGCTCCAGACTTAGCGATAGCATAAACAGGGATCTTCTTTCCATCGACGATAAGTCCACCGAGGGTTCCCTCAGCAGCATGAGACTCATCCTTGTAGAAAGAAACCTCATGGTTGAAGATTCCGTGAGCGGAATCATACTTGAGAAGGTAAGCAAGGTTTGCAGGATCAGAGAGATCGTTGATAGCAACGACTTCGAGCTTGGGTCCTACTTCGACTTGGTTCTCCTCATAAGCACGACGGAAGGCCATACGGCCGATACGTCCGAAACCATTAATGGCAACTTTGACAGAATTAGACATTCTTTTTTGTCCTCCTTTTGGACAACGATATTATATAAGCATGTTGTGAAATTTGTTATGGAAATTCAGTAAGTTAGCACTTACATAAGACAAAAAACTTGGTTTTAAGGAAAAAATTAAAAAATATTAGCAATTTAGCTGTTTGAGTGCTAGCTAAAATTTAGTCAAAAAAAGAGCACGTAAAAAATGATAGATTTTTTGAAAAATTACCAAAAAAAGTGTCATATTTTTTCACCTTAAAAACACTCGAAATCTGACTATCTTTTGCTCTTAAAAAAGAGATACTCTATGCATTTATAAAAGATAGGTTCTTTTTCGGAGTACTAAATACAAGATGAGGTATTACCAAATTTATGATTTTTTCAATATCGAAGTTGATTTCATAGTTCAAGTATTGCTTGAAGTAATCGTTCACTGCCTTTTGAACTAAAGTAGGTAAAGAAGATTGAGCTTGAGACCAGTTGGAACGAGAAAGGATTGTTGAATTATCATTCATATATTTGCTACTTACTTCAAATTGGTTTGTAGCAATGACAAACCTGGCAGAAATGTCTTTCTTTGCGGTGGCGGGGAAGTCCTCAGTTTTTCTGTCATCTTTTAAAGCTGATTGAGCTTCTCTATTTTTTCTACGGATGTGATTGTCATCACTTCCGTCATAGAATATAGTATCTTTGATATCGAATGTTCTTTCTTCTATTGTTTCATGTGAATTCTTCTTTAATGCAACTGTATAAGTTCCACCTTCTAAGATATAACAGCTGTTGGTTCCATCAGTATTCTTATGATCATAGAAATAATTGGTAATATCATCTTTGGTAAATGATAATTCGACTTTCTGTGTTTCACCAGGGTGACTTATACGAAGGATAGTGTCAGCTTTATATTCGCCACTCATCAAAGGTCCTAATTCCATAGTAGCACTGGTGACCAATACAATTACGACTTTTCCATATTTTGCTTAGCAGTCTTAATAGCTTTTATTTCATATAAGTTTAAAGCTAGATAGTGAGGTTATGGCTACTAATGGAAAAATAAAAGCATAGTAAAACAATTCTATCTCATTCAGAACATTATTATGAGATAGAACTGATTTCGATAGGTGAAGAAAAAAAGAATCTATCTTTTGATAACAACTATCTTTTATTTGCTAATAGTAATTGATTATTTCTCCATCAAGAATAAAGCTAAACTATAGTCTATAATAACATAGCAATCATATGATTTTGCTGAATCATATTCGACAAAGTTGAAATTAGAATCTACTATCATCCCATTTGATTTATTTCTATGATCTATGCAGCTGTAATACTCTTTTCCATCAGAGTCTTTGAATATTTTGTAGTTTGAAGCAGTGTTAGGGAAATCTTCTTGCATCATCTGTCCGGAAACTTTTTCAATTTTATTAGTAGTCATATTATTTAAACGATTGTTTTTCCAAACATCTGTCACGACAGTGTTTAGGAATGAATCGTTGCCTTTATTTGTGTCCCACCAAAAGAAAATCGAGTCATTATTAAAAAATTTATCAATAGGTAAAATTCTTTCATACCCTTTTATTGAGACAGCCAGTGGCTCATCAGTTTCATCATAAAAATTAGTTTCGATTTGATTAGTTTCTTTGTTTCTTTTTAATTCATGTCTCTTATTAAATTGATCTAGAACATATATATCAGAACCTTCTACCATAAATTTTCCACTAGCGTATCCACGATTGTAATTGTAATGTATATCAATTATTTCGATTGGAATTTTTACTGTTGAATCACTATTTTTGCAACTGAATAATGCCATAGGAATTAAACATAAAAAAAGTATTTTTTTTGTTGGTTTCATATTAGTTATAGCTCCTTATTATATTAATCATATAATTGTTGATTTTGACGGCATAGGCGTGGGAATCTATTGTATTTTTCTCGATTATAATTCCCGCTACTCCTTGTACATCTTTGAAGGTGTTTCTGTCTTCGTAATAAAAGAATAATGGACCACCACTCATTCCCTCAGTTGCATAATTACATAAGTTATATAAATCATTTTCTTTTGAGAAAGTATCAGGTTCACGTATTTCGCAAGCTGGTGAATAAGAAAGTTCCATATACTTTTCAGTTCCTTTTAAATCACTTCCTGGGTACCCACAGGCATAGTCAAATTAATAATATCAACCATAAACACATTCCTCCTTTTACTTTTGCATCTTCATTATAGTGACTTTAATTAATAATGTAAATGTATTTTTTACTATTTTTGAAAGTAGTTAATTGTATATATTATAATTGAATGAGTAAATAAAAACTCGTCCTAACATAAGTTAAGACGAGCTTTTTATTATTGAACTTTGTATTGTTCAGTGTTGCTTATAACTTTATCTTTCTTGAATGCTCTTCTTAAAGCCATAAACATCCAGAATGCAATCAATAATCCACTCAATACATCGATTGAAATCAACACAGGTATCCACCATGCATATACTTCTTTGCTTTGACCTATCAAAGATCCTTTATCCAAGCCTTGAGCAGTTTCGGCATAGTATTTAGTTGCTACATATGAATATAAGACATCTTTTGCGCTCTTATGAATGTATTTCTTTGCAGTTGCACTGGTGTAGTCATCAAACAATGTATGACTCATATCCGGATGCAAGACTTGACTATTTCCGGCTCTAATTCCTTCATCGAAGTCATTGATGGTTCCACCACAATAGTAATCAGTAATTACTGTTCCATCAAATCCCCATTCGTTACGAACGACAGCAGTTAATAATGCGTAACTTCCAGTACTTCTCATTCCACCGGTTCTTGTGGCAGCACCCATAAGTCCATTTGCACCGCCAACCTTAATTGCCATTTCAAATGGCTTTAGATAATTCTCACGGAATGACTGCTCAGTCAACCATTTGAATGCACCGGTTCCTTCGGTTCTTCCTTTATCGTCTTCGTTTGCTCCAATATGTTTTATATAAGCTAATACACCTTTTTCTTTAGCTCCTAAAACATGATATGCACATATGGTTCCAGCTAATAATCCATCTTCTGAATAATACTCAAAGTTTCTTCCACCTAATGCTGATCTGTGCAAGTTTGCACCAGGTCCGTACCATCCGTCTATTCCTAACGCATTTCCTTCGATTCCTATGGCACAGCCTACTTGATAAGCTATATACCAATCCCAGGTTTGAGCAATCACTGTATCAGAAGGATAGTTCACGGCTTTTAAATTATTTGTACCAGTTACGTTATTGTTGAATCCGCTAGGACCATCTGCATCTACTGTCTTTGGCTTAGCAATAGAATCTATTGCCATGGTTCCAAATCCAGCTCTTGTAATCAAGTCTGCTGCTTGATCCAATGATAATTGAGAGACTAATTCATCCCACATAGGATCATCATAATTGATACCGAATAATTCTTGGATAGACCAAGAAGTAGCTTTAGAATCGAATGTAGGTGCAACTGCTCCTTCTTCTTCGACAGGGGCAGAAACTCCTAACATATCATCTTTTAGATTTCCAGCCTTTCTATCTTCACCTTTTTCGGTGGGGAACGTAGAAATGAAATCGTTTCTGGTCATGTATTGAATAGGGCCACCTTCATTCTCGGATCCATCCATAGAATGAGCTTTTGGATTGAAAGGCTCATCGATTTTACTAGATGCACCAGAAGTGCTGTTGGTGTAAGTAGTAAATCTATTCTCTACTTTTTCACCTGTCACACTATCTGTCTCATATCTAATATCGTCAGCCACTTTAAATGTGAGCCTATTAGTTCCATCCAATGTCTCTTTTAAGGTGTGAACATCAGTTCTTAGGGTTAATTCATAATCACCTTTTTCTAATTCATAGCCCATGAATCCGTTGTTGTTAGCATCATAACAATCATAGGATTTCATCTCTTCTACATCCATAGTCAATTTGACGTTTTCGAATTGTCCAGGTTTTAATTCGGCAGTCTTTGCAAAGGCTCCTAGTTTGATTGCTGGTTTTTCAATTCCACCTTTGGTGTATGGTGCTGAATAATAAAGCTCTACTACATCTCTTCCAGGTAAATCTCCAGTGTTTGTTACAGTGACTTCAAGTTCAATCTTTCCATCTTTTGTAATCGTAGCACCATCATTTAAATTACATTTATTTATCTTCCAATCAAATTTTGTATATGACAATCCATATCCGAAGGGATATTGAACAACATCTTTGTATCCGTTCTTGATACCCCATCTTTCTTTAGCAAAATTAGAATCCCAGAATCCTTCTTTATCTGCTGTTTCGTACCAATAGTAACCAGTATAGATATTCTCTCTATATTCAGTGTAAGAGGCTGCAGCGTCTGTATATCTTCCTACACCTTCTAATCCAGATGTTGCGTATGCAGCGGCAGTAGATAAATCATATGCCCAGGTATCAGCTAATCTTCCTGATGGATTTACTTTTCCAGCGATTATTTCTCCAATTGCTATAGTTCCACGGGTACCGGGCATTCCCATATCGATTACAGCATCGATATTATCGTTGTCTGCGAATCCTAATTCTAATGGATTACCATTGTTAGTCACTACGATGACGTTTTCGAAATTTTCAGTAACTTTTTGAATCATGTATTCTTCACGTTCGGAAAGTTGCTGAGTCTTTCTTGTAGTATCTTCGCCATCCTCTCCAGGTAATTGTTTGCTGTTTTCGGAAATGTATTGAACTTTAGAGAAATCGTTTCCTTCACCCATCATACGTCCTATTACAACAATAGCAGTATTTGAATAATTAACTGCATCGGTCATAAGAGAATCTGTATAGAAACTTTCAGGTGCTTCTGCAACTCCATAGAAATCTTTATATTTTTGCCCATGAGCTTCGATGACGTATGAGCCGCCGGAGACTCTATTCCAACCTAAATCATTGTAAGCTTTAGCTAAATTCTCATTGTATTCAACACCAGCTTCTTTTAATCCACCCAAGAAAGTTACTAGATCATTTCTTGAACCTGTTCCTGATCCTGTGCCTTGTGGCATGAAACCAGCATCGCTTCCAGACCAACCGAAGACATTTACTTTTTTATTGGCTAATGGAAGTACTTTATTATTGTTCTTTAATAATACAGCACCACTAGCTTCGACATCTTTAGCTAATTCGTTTCCACTTTCTCTTGCTTCTTTGGAATTTTGACCATCGTCATCAAATCCATATCCACACAAATATGAAGTAATTAAATTTTTGTTAGCGAAACAAGCTATGTTTCCTGCAATTAAACCTCCGATGATGCCAAGGCTTATCACGCCTGCAACAATCGGGTATATATATTTTTTCTTAAAAGCCATTTTTACCTCCTTTATTAAATTGTTAAATAAATAGAATTATTTAGAAACAGTAGTATTTAGGATAAAGCAGTCTATATTTGCATTTGAATCAGTCAATGTTTTTAAAGTTAATGTATATGTTCCTGCACTCAAGGATTGAACACTACCAAATTTAACATCGATCCAATTGTGCCAATCGTTAGAACCATCTTCTGCTCTTCCTAAATTCTTCTCTTCTACTGCCAATGTGGTGTCATTTAATTTGACTTCCAACTTGTCTTTTGTTGAGAAGCTAGACTCATATTTAGCCATCAATGCTGATATTTGAACATTTGCATCTATATCAAGCTTGAATGTGAAGCTCAATACACTATTCACATTCATACCACAAACACAATAATTGCTTGGATTTTTAGAATCTACTTCAGTATTTGATGACATTCCTGTTTGAAGAGTTAATTTGGATAAGTCGAGATTCTCGGCTTCAATTCTAGTTTCACCGGCTTTTGTAATTGTTGTGTCGGGCTCGGGTTCAGGCTCGGGCTCGGGATTAGCCAAATTGGAGAAACTAAAGTAATCGAGATTGAATCCACCATTAGTAGTCATGCTGAATGTGTATGTTCCAACTTCAAGATCTACCTTTCCTAATGAAACATCAACCCATTTCCAATAATCGCTACCATCTCTATGGCCGAAAGTTCCTGCAGGAACAGGTGTTAATGTTTGTCCAGCAAAAGTGATTGCTGTATTTGAGAAATCATATGTCTCACTGTCATAATAAGACATTCTCATTCCTATTCTTAAATCTTTAATAGCTTTTTTGACTTCGATAGTAGCGGTGATGACGCTTCCATTAGTCAATCCTCTAACGCTGGTTCCTGATCCAAAATCGTTGCTCCAAGATTCAGTGAATCCCATTCCGGCATCAGCTAAGTCTTTCCTTAATACCCAATTTGTTTTATCGAGATTCTCGGCTTCTATCTTATATTCTCCATCAGCGCTTATTTCTAAATCGGCTTTAGAAGGTTCTGGTTCTGGTTTCTTTTGATTATCTAAGGCTGAACCTGATTCATCATAAGAGCCACTAGATACTACTGTGAATTGCACTCCATCGATGTTGCAATCGGATCCAGTGTTCTTTATCAAGAAGAAGTGATCTCCTTCAGTTAAGTTATATGATCCTAAATCAGTTGCAATCCAATCCCAATATTCACCAGCAGCTGCATTACCACCTTTGATATTTCTATCTTCGACTAATTCAAGCTTGAATCCATCGATATAGAATTCCCAGTTTTCTTTAACTTTGTAATCATCTACTTTAGCAGCTATAAATTCCAATTTTATTGTTGAATCTTTAGCTAATCTCATTGTGGTTGAAAGTTGAGATCCTCTATTTAAAGCAGCTACTGATTTTCCACCACTTGTAGTCTTTCCCTCGGATTCCTTAGTTACTGTCTCAAGTCCTAAACCATTCACTATTTTATCTGGGTTAGCATTTGCCCAATCTTCTCTTGTAGATGCATATTCAGTATCGAAGGTTTCTAAGTCTTTCATCAATGTTCCTTCTGTCAACTCTGCTACTGAACTGATGTAACGCATTCCTACATAGAAGTCGATATAATCGATATCAGGAATATCGTTGGATAAGGCATCGAATGTAAGAGTATTTGTTCCTTCTTTCAAAGTGACATTTCTAATTACTATATCTTTCCAAGTATATTCACCCTTGTCTAAAGATCCGACTAACGATAATTGACCTTTTTCTTCTCCATCTACTACTTCTCTGTTCATATAAGCTTTTAAATTATCTTGTACATCGATTGAGTTTTTAGATCCGCTATAAGCCATTCTAAAGACTAATGTTATTCCTGTATATTCTTTGTCGGAATTGAAGGTGAATCCGAAATAATTATATTTAGCACCATAGCTGGTGAGATACTTTCCACCACCTGTGATTTCAGCACCTTCAGGTGCATCTTTGACGAAGCTAGTAACACCCTCGCCTTTTTTGACATTGGTCATATCGATGTTTTCTGCTTCGACTCTATATGCAACTGATTCGTTTTCACCGGTGATATTTAACAATGAAGTTTCTGAGATGGTAGGATAAACTCTATCCTTTACAGTTATTTGATATCTAGCAGTTTGTCCGGAATAAGAAATAAGTACTACTCTTCTTCCTGGCAACTCCATATTAGGCTCTGTGATTTTGCAATCGGATAAGCTGACATCTTTAGTTGTTCCATCACTCATTTCAGCAGTGACTTTTAATCCTTCATAAGAGAAAGCTTCATTGAAATCAAATTCTGTTTTGACTTTAGAAGTGTCGAGATTCAACTTACTAACTTTGACTTCACTCTGGGTTGAATTTTGAGTTGAATCATTGTTGGTTCCACAACTAGCCAATAAAACTCCACTGGACATGACTAATCCCATAATCATCAACAACGAACAAATTTTCTTGCTTTTCATTTTAAGCTCCTTGTGTTTTGATTAATAACTTTCAGCTTTCTAGATAGGATCCAATGTCTTAGAAAGAAGGAAAATTATTTCCTGTATTGTGATTTCAAAGCGCTTTCTAAGCAATTTTAGAGCCCTTAATTTGTCGTTTGCTAAACCTAGATTGTTATTTGATGGTTAAAGAAATGGTCATTTTGCTAGTTTTTTGTCGATTATTATTTTTTGCTGTTAGGTTGAGTATTTTTAAAAAGAATATTCACATTGAAAAAATTATTCTCAGGACAAATGTCTAGAGTACCGTCGTATTTTTCACAAATGCGTTTAACTGATTTGAGTCCAAAGCCATGAATATCTTCATGCTTCTTAGTCGTTTTTGGTAATCCATTAGAAAATACAAATTCTGAATCTATGCAATAGTTATATACAGTGATAGACACATATTGATCTAGTTTATTTTCTATTCTGATTCCCATAGTTCTTTTCTCTATTGGACATTTAGTTACAGCTTCAATAGCGTTATCTAATAAGTTACTGAATAAACTATATATATCCTCTTCGTCTATAAAAGAGATGAGGCTTCCATCAGCCATATAACTAGCTCTGATTTTATTTTTCAGACAAATTTTATTTGTTTCATTTAAAACTACATCTAATGCTGAATTTCCAGTCGAAGCTATAGATAATTTGCTAGATAACGAATCGATCATTTCATCTGCTAAATCAGGTGGAATTGTAGATGTTTCTTTCAGTCTATTAATTTCATGTTTTAAGTCATGACATTTTATATTGACTATATCCATAGCTTCTTTGACTGCTTCATATTTATCTTTTTCATATCTTCTTATCAGTTTGCTCATTCTTAATTGTGAAAATAAATCCCATCTCAATAAGACTTCAAATTGCAGGAACAATCCTAAAATACAGCAAACGATGTTATATACACCGGTTAGAATTAATCCTTGATAAGTTTGTATTATATAAACTGCTGCAGCATTTAAAACTACATCGACTAATAATAGAGTCGATGTAAGTATAAATCCAAATAAAGGAGGCATTTGGAATTTCTGATTCAATAGTTTTCTTCCAAATATATAGAATCCAAAAAAATAGATATATACGAAGAAAAAGAAATATACGACAGTAAAGAATGGATTTGAAAAAGTAGGCATAAAGCTTTGACCATACATTCCAGATATAGTTGATTTACCTTTAGTCATAGCTAAGACGGCAATGTTATTCATTTGATAAGCTAAATGTTGAATTGTGTATCCAGCTACACAACAAAAAGATAATTTCAATAAGCTTTCTTTGAATAGAAACTTCGATAAAGCTATTGTTGTGACGAATAAGAATATAAACATAAATGATCTATATAGGAAATTATCGGATGCTATTGGAAAGAAATAAGAAATGGTAAATATTGCACACAATCCAACAACTAACCTAATAATAAAATACTTCCTTCTCTTCATCGAAATTAGAAACAAAGATTCACCTACCATCAGTTCTATCATGAATTGAAATGATTTATAGAACTGTAATTGAGTCATTTCTATCATAATTATTTGCCTAAGAATCTATTCAATGCAGAAAGAAATCCTTTCTTTCTAGGACGTGAGATATTTAGTTTGGTCGTATTTACATATATATCTAATCCTTCTACATTCTTTACGTACCTAAGATTTACTAAATAACAGTTATTGCATCTATAGAAATTGTTTCTTTCTAGTTTAGATTCATATTCTTTTAAGGATCCACTTCCTTTGTAATCTCCATTGGTAGTATGGAATAACAAGCTATGACTTATAGCTTCGATATAGTAGATATCATTTATAGAAATGATCTTTATATTATTTCCAAATTTTATTTCTACTGTATTGTTGTTAATATTTTTATTTATATGCTTTAAAGCTCTGGTGAATCTCAAAGAGAAATCCTCATATATAATAGGTTTTATGATGAAGTCAAAAGCCATGACCTCATATCCTTTGACTGCAAATTGCTCATAAGATGTTACGAAAATCAGTGTTGTTGATGAATCTTTTAATCTAAGTCTTCTGGCAGTTTCCATTCCATCGATATCATTTTTAATTTTGATATCCATGAATATGATGTCGTATCCACTATAGTTTGTTAGAAAATCAGTAGAAGATTGGAATATATCCATATTAATATCTATATTCTTTTCTTTAGCGTATTTATTTACATAATTGGATAGAATGGAAGACATTTCTTTCTCATCATCTATTATTGCAATTTTTATCATTTTTATAATCCTGAGTATAAGTCTTAATAATATGATTTGTGTATGCGCTTCAAAACACATGCCTTTTAAGTATAAACTAAAAAAAGTCAATTGCAATGTTTAAAGATTAGGGTTATTTAAGAGAAATTAAACACTTATATATATTCATTTAACATACAATATAAAAAGTTAAATTATTGGATTTGCTAGCTTTATTCACTAGATTTTTCTTTCAAAGTCACATTTAAAATAAAAATGTTGTCTTAGATGTATAGATATGGAACCGTTATATTTGTTGACAATCATATTTATGGATTTAAGGCCATAGCTATGATTTATCTTGTCTGGTTTTTAGCTATTAATTTTCCATCTACATTCTTAGAAGCTATCTTAAAGTTGTTTTATTTTCGGTCAAGTAGAGGTTTTCTCTACAACCATAAATAAGCCTGTAGAAACTGTTTAATTAAGATTTAGTAAATACAGAAAATAAAAAGACTTGGAAATTATAAAATCTAAGCCTTTTTATTTTTGATATCGGATTAAGCTACTTTAGTAAAAGCAAAATCAGGGTCTGCTCTAAAGTAGAAGGATTCAATATCCACCTGTGATTTTGGAGTTAAAGTATTCTTGGTTGAATCATAAACAAAGATCACAGTTTGACCATTTAAAGTTACGGTGATTTCTTTGGAGGTTTCATCATAAGTATATTCCATATTTTTGTTATTTAAATATTCACCACCTTCAACATTTGAAGCTGAAGCTCCATCACCGGCTGAGAATGATAAAGTTTTTTCTGAAGAAGAGAACTTTATATAAGCATCATAAGTCTGTGAATAAGCATCGTCGTATTCATCGATATAGTCAATCCTGCCTTTGAATGTTTGACCTACAAAATCTGGAAGGGTTAATACTTCAGTGTTTGTAATTGTGTATGTGCTATTTGCTAACGAAATTGTGTATGTCGTATTGCCTTCTTTGACGGTGATTACATCTTTGGAACTCACTTCATAAGTTATAGCTACATTGTTTAAAGTTCCAGTACCATCGTTTGATAAAATTAATTCGCCATGATTATTTTCAGTGTCTGTATCAGTATAAGTTCCAGATACATCTATAGCTATTTCTAATGCACCATTGTTATTTTTCATACTGATTTCATGGTTGTCTTCAGTGACAAATATAAACGATGTTCCCTTAGTATCGATGATTGTGTTGTTCTTGATACTTCCAAATACATAATTGATTCCATCGAAGTATACAGCTTTTTTAACAAGAGAACTCGAGCTAGTATTAGCGTCGTATATATCAGCAACAAACTTTTCACCTGTCTTTAGAGTTCCGTTAGTTAGACCGACTATTTCCATACCTACGCTGTCGGAACTATATTCTGTTATATCCTTTGATAATAAGTATGTGTTACTACTATCTCTTACCAATGCCAAGTCTTTATTATCTGATAGTAAAACTTTATATGAATTAAAAGTAAATGTTTGATCATCGTTGAATGTAATTGCTGAGTCACTTTTATATTCCCATTTTCCTTTAAAATCAGTAGTTAATTCCATCTTATAGCAAGAATGCGAGGAAGAAACTTTTCCACCGATATATTTACCAGCAGAGAATTTTAATTCTTGATATGTGTTAGTGGCTGTATCGACTTTTAAAGTATGCTCCTTTCCGTCAATAATTATTGTTAAAGATTCTCCATCCATTGAATAAGTTGTATCTATAGTATTGCCGCCTTTTGTCACGGTTGCATTGCAAATTCCATCGGTAGCAATTGTTCCTAAAGATCCAGTTAGAGTCAAAGGATTTGTTGTTGAATAATCCGTTAATAGGCCATTTCTATTAATAAAGTATTTATCTTCACCATTTATTGTAGCTTTAAAGATTGCACCTTCATCAGTAAAGCTGGTCAATCCATTTGCAACTTGGATAGAAGTAATCTCAGATATAGTCGCTTTTTTACTACCTGTTTTTTCAGCATATACATAAATGTCTTTAGTATCATTTTTAAGTCTGGCTATATATTTTGTGGGTGTGCTATCTTTTGAATCTGCTAAATACTCAGTTTCAAGATTGCTTGAGGTAGAGCCTTGCAAGAATACAAGATCATATGTGAGGTTGTTATATGTTGAAGTGGATAAGATATATATAAGTCCATTGTCAGTCCATCCCCCTTCATAATCTGTACTTTCCATCTTAAATGTTTTTGTAGTGTCATCTACTGAGGTAATCTTAGTAGTAGTTGCAGAATAACTGGATGATGGGAAAGAAATATTTCCAAATCTATCAGCAACTAAATTAGATTTTGTCTTAGCTAATGAAACTCCTGATGAATATGAATAATTGATATAAGCACCTGCATGTGATCCAACTATTACATGGTTCGCATCAAATATAGCTTCGACTTCAGTTAAGGTGAATTGTAATCCATATGTCATATCGCTTACTACTGCGGAAGGATTGTAGTAATATCCATCTGAATTGGTGTATAAAGCACGGGTGTCATTCTCACCAAGTTTTACTTCTAACTTGTCGATGCCGTAATCTCCTTCATTTACTCCAGCCTTGGGTGTGACTTTGATATATAACTTTTCACCCCATTTAACCTGGGTCACAGGAGTATATGTGTTAGCTTTTTCATCGTGTGTATAGGCAGTCATCATCAAATGTTTAGAGTCGTTCAATATGATAGGAGCAAATCTCTCTTTTTCAGTTACGACTAGACTTACAGCTCTATCTTTCATGGTGAATGAATACTTTCCTTCTTCATCTGCAACCAATTCAACATTATCTAGTGTTACTTTATCAACTTCATATTCATTGGTGGAAGGAACAACAAATTCCACTTTAGAATTATATGCTGCATAATCAGGAACATCGACTTCCAAATGCTCATCGATAGTAGCATTGATCTTATATATTGATGCTGCTGTTTCTTGGCTGATGGTTACGCTTGAAGCAGGCATTACAAATGAGTAAGTTCCATCATCATTTGTCATGACTTCAACTTCATTACCACCGGCGGTAACTTTAACTTCACCAGCAAATTCAAATCCAGAGTCTAAAGCCATTGAAAAAGTAACTTTATCTCCAGCTTTAGCTGTTTTAGGTGCATTTACTACAACTGCACCATCACCAGCTTTATCAAGAATTGCATATTCTGCAGGTGCATCCGATAGTTTCACTAATAAAGATACATCACTTCCGGGTTCAACGAATGATCCTTCAAATGTTTTAGTTTCATTTTCTACTAAAGCCATTGGGACATCGATATCTCCAGCTTTTACTATGGGTGATTCTTTGGTTGAATCGGTGATTGCTACTCTAACTTTTATAGTCTCACCTTTTTTTGCTAAGGTGGAAGATACTGCAATTGTAGCTCCAGCAATTTGTTCCACATTTACTGCATATCTCATATCCTGAGTTACAGCTTTTACGGTTACAGCGTGAGCTGGCATTACGAATTTATAGACACCATTCTCGGGTGTTATTATATTTTCTCCATCTATAGTGACATAAGAAATCTCTTTTTCTTCTTTCAATTCGACTTGGAATTCGACTTCATCGCCTTCACTTGCTTTTTTTGGAAGACCGGAGATTGTGGCTCCATCATCAACATCAGTCGTGATGTTGAATTCTTCTTTTGTTACAGTAGAACTGGGTGTGGGTTTTGGTGTTGTTGGAGAGATGGTTGAATTTGGTGTTGCTGGAGATGCAGTACTGCCAGGCAAATTACCATTGCATGAAGCTAAAGAACTTAGAATGACTAACAGCGATAAGATTGAAACTTTTTTAGAATTTTTCATAGATACTATTCCTTTCTAGCTAAACTTTATGATACACCAAGTAAGCACATACAATCAAATAAAATCTTAAAATTGACATATATTTTTCAAAATTTAGCTAAGAATAAGGAAGACTTAAAGGTTATAAAACACGATAATTGAACGAAAAAAAGTATAAATAGTAAACAATAGCTTTAATATTGACTACCAAACAAATTAGATAACTAATGTAAATTTAAAGCATAGAAATGTTTTTGATATGAAAAGACTATTAGCTTTAGCGTTAGTGTTTCTTTCGATGGCTGGAATAAAAGGAAGAGATAGTGTTTTATCTGAGACTATCAAGGTTTAATGATTATGATCGAGTAAAGAATATTCCAATTTTTTTAATAAAGGAGATGTAAATATTGAATTTAATTCTGAATATGGATATTTATCGAATTTAATTGTATTGAATTATTATCATTTGGCATTGGTCATAATTACACTTGGTGTTTTGGAATTTATCGTTTCTATTTTGCTGGGATTATTGTTTTCTTTTATGTTTACATTGATTCCTATTATTCTTTTAACTAAGAAAAGACCTATAGATATTATTAAATTCAATCAATAACCTTATTCCTTACTATTTATATAAGATAAAATAAATAGCATTGAGGAGCATTATATTATGAGTGAAGAAAAGAAGGAAAAGTTGTCGTTTAATGAATATCAAAAACATGCATATAACTTAATATCTGAAGATGGTAAGAAGGATATGCTTACTAATGGTGTTTTGGGATTGGCTGGTGAATGTGGTGAATGCTGTGATATAGTTAAGAAGTATAAATATCAAAAACATGATCTTGATAAAGAGCATCTAAAAGATGAATTAGGTGATGTGCTTTGGTACTTAGCAGAAACTGCATCTGCTTTAGGCATTACTTTAGAGGAAGTTGCTCAATTTAATTTGGATAAACTACATGCTCGTTATCACGGTGAAACATGGTCTAAAAATGATGATGTTAATAGGAAGGATAAACTTTAATCATAAAAAATTAGAATTGATATATTAGAGTTGTCTAGGAACAAAGAAAAATAAATCAAAAAACCAGCCCATAGGCTGGTCTTTTTATTGCTAGCAAATGATTAGTATCCGAGCATTGTCAACAATGTGACAAAGAAGAAGACGATTCCGGTAGCAAAAGTGATAATAGACAATATTTTATCAACACCTCTTTCCTTAGTCCTAGAAAAGATGTTCATGGTGTTACCACCGGTAATAGCTGAGGAGGCACCTTCGGATTTTCCTGATTGCATTAAGCAAATGATGATAAGGAATATTGAAACGATGAATAAGACAATTTCTGCAGCTGACATATAGATAACCTCCACTACAAAAAGAGATTATAAATCTATATTTAATAAAAATGTAGTATTACTTTGTGTTAAACCAATTATTTATAAGAGATGATCTTTGACTTCACCTTTGTCATCCCATACAGCATAATTCTCATTTATAGAATCATTGTAGAATATCTCTATCAAATCACTGAATTCAGGAGTCAGTTTATAATTTTTTAGATTTTTCTTTTCAACCCAAAAGACTTTTCCTTCTTCTGATGATTTCAATTCACCAGAAAAGGTCTTGGTCTTAAATAAGAAAACTAAATATCTATTGAAATTCGGACTCACATTGTTGTTTACACCAACAAGCTTTAAATCTTTTATGTCTAATCCTGTTTCTTCTTTTACTTCTCTGATTGCTGAATGGACGATGGATTCATTGTGGAGCAAATGACCACCTGGAAAGGAAATTCCTTTCCAATGTGGATCGACTTTGTCCTCTACTAATATTTGTCCATTCTCATCTTCGATCATGACCATGTTGGTCAATGTAACTGTTTCTTGTCTAGACATATATCAAGTCCTCGTTTTTCCTATATATGAAAAAGGATAAGGCTCGCTAGGCATGGCTTAACCCTATCCGTACTTTATTTTACTCAATGCCTATATGTGAGTAAGTACACATTTTTACTCATTTATGAATTGCTACTGGGTTTGTTTAGCAAATCCATTCTTTTTTGTAATGCTTCCTTTACTTCTTCTACAAAATAAGATGGTGCAACTGGTATGAAATCTTCTCCATATTGCATAGACCAGTATATTAAAGAATTTTTATCTATAGTTACATCAAAGTAACAATTCCCATCCATTTCATAAATCTTAGCCTTATCGCCGAACCAATCTTTCACTACATCGACTTTGGATCTTTTTGGATCGGTTGATTTGAATTTGGCATTAATTAATTCAGTATCGTCTCCAAATATGTACATATGAGTAGCTAAATAGTTATTAATATCGAATTTAACATCGTTTTCATCTTTAATTGCATTGACTTCATCAATTGTTCTATATCTTCCATCTTCATCATTTTCTAGAATTGAGACATTTTTCATATAGTCGATTCTAAAGGCGCTGACATATTTGCTTTCATCAGCTGTTTTGAATCTTTTATAATTGCAAAGAAGGTAGTATCTACCATTATTATTTACTAAATAATAAGGAGATACAGCATATTTTCTATATTTGCTTGGATCTTTGGTAGCTCTTCTCAGCATCTTATTACCGTTGTTATCGAATCCTATATAGTTAAATATTACTCTTTTCTTTTGATTGATAGCTTCTGTAATGATTTGAACATTTAAGAGGGTTTCTTTTAACAATTGATTTTTATCGCTTTTTCTTTCTTCGTGGTGGATAGATAATGATGGTAATGATTTCTGTTGGTTAAAACTAAAAGTACTATTGATCTTTTTAATCAATTCAGAAGCTTCATGTCTGTTGATGAGTTTAGATGAATAAATAGAATCATCTAAAAGACGTGCTTCTTCTAATTCAAAAGTTCTTTTAGTTATAGCGTATCCTATTCTATTGTCGGGTTGGCTGATCTCAAAATTAAAATCTTCAGGATATTTGTTTGATAATCTTTGCAATAAGAGTATAGAATTAGAAACACTCTTTCTATCTAGTTTTACTCCGTATTCATTTTCAAGAATATCTATTATTTGTGCTTGTGTTAAGTAGCAATCGCTATTTTTATCATCCTTGCTAGGCTCGTTAGAGTACTTCTCTAGGATTTTTAGTATCAATAAAAGCGAAGCTTTCTTTTTGGCTTTAATCTCTCCTTCATCGGCATTTTCATCTTTTCTTTTGTTAGCCATATTAATATCCCCATCCTCCTAATGTTAGCATATCAAAGAAATAATAATGTGTCAATTATTTCCCATTCTAGCAACATTAGTTCTGCTCATTTATATTTTGTTTGCTAGCTAATGGATATTTATAAAGCGATGAGCCATTAAGATCCACTTTATTCATATTTATTGAGTTTATTTGATTATTATCATATGTAGTGTAGTAGTAAATTCCTTTTTGAGTATTCATACAAGAAGAATATATAGTTATCTCGTATTCATTTGGTTTAACTTCGCAACACCCTTTTTGCTGCTCTACACTATGTAAAATATGGAAGAATTGAGTTACTGATGATTCCTCATCTTCCTTGCAAATAGAGTGATTTCTTGTAAAAGCAACTTTAACAAATCTAGACATAGATGATAAGTCTCCAGGAAGACCTATAGCTCCCATTCCTCTACTATAAGTTCCAAGATTTATATTGGAGAAAGCAGTGTTTTTCGGATCTTTCTCAGATAGAGACATGTAGTTGTTTAAATTGAATAATTGCTTATCAAAGGGTGGATTATTTGTTAAAACTCCAACAGGATTGTTATAGACTTTAATTCCATCCTTCATAGCTTCAACTACTATAGTTTCATCTTTATCTCCAATAATATAATGTAGTTGGGATGGTGGAAATTGTTCATTAAATGGAGTGTTTGTTATGACCAGATTCTTTAAAGCTTCTCTCACTTCTTTTACTGACGAATAATTTCTTAAAATGTATGGAATAAATTCAAACTGAGCTATATTTGTTTTACCACTAGTTACTTTGTTATAAACAGCGTTTCCGACAAAGTTTAGTCCAGCTATAGCTAAACCTTTTTCATTCATTCCATCATAGAATAAAGGATAATCTTCTATAACACATGCCATTCCTATAATTGCATAGTTATTTCTTGCATTTCCTTCATGTCTAAAAGAAAGAGGATAGTTACGAGGGAGAATAACTACTTGTTCACCATAGGAAAAATCATAATCTAGATTTCTACCGAAATAGAAGTCTTTTGTCTTTAATGTTGCTGCTGTACACATTTTTATTACCTCCTATTGATAATATAATTCAAAATGAAGAAAAAAATTAAAAAATTATTATTTCAGGTGCATGAAATTTGCTTGAAAAAGAGTTTGAAAGCCAAACTCGCTATAAAAAGGTGCAATCTATGCTTAAAACTCGCTATAAAAAGGTGCAAGATATACTTAAAACTCGCTATAAAAAGGTGCAAGATATACTTAAAACTCGCTATAAAAAGGTGCAGGTCTTTATTTTGAGGAATATTAAAATGTTTAAAAGAAAAATTTTAGATGAAATAAACAAGTGGAAGAATTCACTTAATATAAAGAAAAGAGCTCTCGTGATTAAAGGCTTTTAGTCCTCCTTAATAATCTTTCTTCTACCCCTAACAATCCCTTTTTATTACTCTTAAACTACTATTAACAGTCTAAGACAGTGTTTTAATATATTATTTAGTATTAATATTAATAGCCTAGATAATTACAAGAGTAGTAATACTTAGTCTTAGTCATTAAGCTTAAAGAAAATAATCAAGAAAAATTACTTAGCAGAAATAACTAAGTCTTTACTGTGAAATATTCTTAAGTCTTAAAATAACTAATAAAGATAACTTAACTAGTAATACTAAATTATCTACAAAGAGATAACCTGTGATGTGAGATATATTTCTTTGGTTCTTTCTTTAGTAATCACTTCTTGTGCAAGGGTGCGAAACTATTTCTTATTGGAGAAAAACAATTCGTCAAGAGATACAATTGTATCGAAGATTTGTTCTAAGACATTTACGACTATGCTATTTCCGGCAAGTTTATACATTTTGTCTCTCGAAAAGAATAAAGATCCCTTTCTTGAAGCTAAATTATTTTTGATTATTTTTCATAATCGTTTTCATCGAATCCCATCAGCAAGAAGCATTCTCTTGGGGTCAAGAATCTATACTTTGAAAGCTTATTCTTAGGATAGTCAAAGTATAAATTACCTGAGTTAGGATGGCGATCTTGCTTAGTTGTTATTGTAGCTGAATGATCTGCTATATTTCCATTTTCATCGATAATTTTTAAATTATTATCCCAAATAGTGTTACGAGATGGCGTTGGATTTGGCTAAGATAATTTTGCTTCATTAAAATATTTAGAATTTGAATAATCTAGTTTTAGAATAGAAGAAAGAGGTGTCATTTTTATCCTTACTTGTTCTAAATCATTCTTATTTAAATAATCTTCAATCTTATTTTCTAGCTCTGAATTGTTATTGGTGAAAATACTAAGCATTAGCAATCTTTGACGATGCTGTGGAACACTAAGATTAAGTGAATTTAACTTATAGACTTTATTGTAATAGCCTAACTTCCTTAACTGCTCCTTCCAATCCTCAAAGTTATGCCTATGACGTTTGGCCAATAAAGACGTGACATTTTCCAAAATAAGGAATTTAGGCATATCCATGCTCAAAGCTTTTCTTTCCTTTAGAACTCTTTCAACTTCCCATAGCAAGCCACTTCTAGAATTGGCGTCACGATTAATACCTCTCTGGACTCTATGAAATCCCCCAACATTAGACAAATCTTGGCAAGGGCCCTGACCATAGGGTACTTGGGATGGGGAAATAGCCGTATTTTTTATAGAAGTGCCATTTCTTTAAAAAAGTTTAGGATAAATAATTACTAAAAATGCGTCAACCATTCATAAGGTTATTCACCGAATGAACAGAAGACGCATTTTGATGCTAATTAGAGATAAGATTTCTTTGCACTAATGGTGCTAGTTCTTGTGCATAATAACTCATCAGATAACCATTGCTTCGATTAATTCTTTAAATTCATCTAGCTGTTTAGGCGTAATTTCGACTTTGAATTTAATTGAGGCATCGACATAATTACCAAATTCGCCTTCTAGAAGAACTTTGTTTGGGTTTCCAAACACATCAGAAATTCTTAAATAATACTCTGCTGAATCTTCACTATCTATTTGTACATATCCTCTTTTTCTCTTTTTGTAATCATCAATATCCCTTAATACATAATCTTTCTCGATACTCGCAAAACAAATATCACCTTTGCCACGGAAGTCATTGATGTTGTATTCTATACGTAATTCACATGATTCTTCGGTGTCAACACTAAGTTCCAAATAATTATTTATTCCATAAGTTAATTGAAGTTTTTTAATCATTTTATCGAATCTCCCTATTTTACTTTGAAATCATCTACAAATTTTAGCACGTCATTCATAACGTAATGAATTGAAATGTGTGTGTTCTTACCATTAATGGTTGCAGGAAAAGTCTGTTGCATCTTCTTCAATCCGCTTTGTCCCGGCCATCTAGGATCTGTCATTTTAACGGGTAACACTTTCCTAGTCATGTCTACGATTAGGGTAAACAACATTTGTAACGGCTTTTAACGATTATTACTATTGGGTGTTTTTAGGAAGATCTTTGTTTCTCATATTAAATCCTTTTTTATCTGTAACATTCACATATTTACAAGTTTTAAGAGGTGTTAAATCTTTGTCTAAAATATCAGTACCTGTTATAGATACATGATTAAGATAACAAATTCCTTTTAGTGAAAATATAGGTGTGCAATTTTCAATCATAAGAACTTTTAATGCCTTAGCTCTGTTGATAAAAGAAGGCGTAAAAAACGAGCAATCACCACGTCTAATATCAATAGATTTTAAATAAGGGACAAATGCATTGTTGGCATCGACAATTATAGACTTCCCCCCATAAGATGAATCGAAGCTTTCTAAGTATTCAAGATTTAAAGAATCTAAATCTATACTTTTGTAATATAAGAAGCCTAATGAATTTAATCGTTTAGGTAGGGAATTTGGAAATTCAAATTTTTGTCCAGGTTTCCCCCAAAAAGAAATACTCGATTCATTTTTTATACCTTTAACATTGAATCCATTAAATCCATGAATGGAAAAGTATTTCAATTTCTTAGCTTTTGAAACATCGACAAATTTTTTTCCCCTTAAATCTAATTCTATAGTAGTGATATTTGGACAAAGATCAATTATCTGTTCATAATTAACTTCAGAGGCAAAGAATTTAGTAATATTATGCAAATCTACTTCGTTAAAAAATTTGCTTTTCTTTTCTATATTCCACTTATCATCGAAGCCACGTTGAATTATAATACATTTTATATGAAATTTTTTAATAATAGTATTTAGTTCAAAATAATTCTCCATTCGATTTAACATATCGTAATGCAAAATAAGATCACTTCGTCCTTTAAATCCAGTTTCACTACACGCAATTTTCGGTTTCATAAATGTATATCTATCGTTTTCTTTATCCATATTTTTCTTCCTCTCATCACTTCAATCCTAACCATATTTTTAGACCAGGGCTATTAATAATGTTATAAAACTCCATATCGGCAGAATCTTTACATTTCAAACCATTTTTTGATGGATTGAATTCAGCATTCATCATTCTTTGATATTCTTGAAGGAACCCATCTCTAGATGTTTTAGCGGGCGTCCAATCGGAGCGTATACATTTTACACCATATTGTTTTTCAATTCTATTAATTGATACCCTCATGCGTCTCTCAGTACCTTTTCCAATATATTTTTTTCCATTATTGAAATCAAGCTCGTAGGAACCGGAACATTTATTGTGAACAATCACTCCAATCTTTCCAACCGCATACGTATGACAGCTCATGACATTGAGGTTATAAACTTTAATCTTAGAATTTAGTTTTTTCTTAATAACTTCAGTAATCTTTTGATCATCGCCTAAAGTCTTGAGAATATCTTTATCTGTCAAATCGCCTGCCTTCTTCCAACCCTTAGTAGTCAAGAAGCTGTGGCCTGGAGTGCAGGTGATAGTCTCATCACCAACATTGATTTCAACTAGTTCTTCAGTCTCGTTGATATAAGTATCAGTGACAGGCATCCCCTCGTATCTACCAGTATTGTCGTCGTAGGCAAGAACCGTATCGCCCTTCTTGATCTCCTCGATTCTCCTTAATCCAACAGCAGTCATTACCATCGTTCCAGCGATGAAGCAGTAGGACGGGTTAATAGCTCCAGAAATTGCACCTCCGATGGCACCGAACATGAATCCGTCGGCCGCCCCGTCGATGGCTCCGGACAAAGCACCTTTTAAGGCACCTTCCCAAGATCCTGTCTTGATGCCTTCAGTAATGGCACCTTGGATAGCTCCCGTAACGGCACCAGTCACGGCACCGATAACAGCTCCCTTAACGGCTCCGACCAACATGGAAGTAGCGATACAGGAAGCACCAAATCCACCAGTAGCAACAACCGCAATAGCGCATATGGCGATGACAGCTAAACCGATACAAAGCTTAGTAGCCCAAGAAGGCCAGTTTCCACCCTCATCGGAGAGGTTGATAGGATTGTTCTTGCAGTAGGCGAATAGGTTCATACCCATGGTGTTTCCGACCTGACCAATCTCACCATCGGCGGAGATGAATCTTCCGAGTTCAGGGCTGTAATAACGAGACTTGAGGTAATAGAAACCAGTCTCGTTATCGAAGAAGTATCCCTTGAACTTGAACGGATTGACCTTAGCAGCCAATCTTGCTTCATCAATATCAGCGATAGTTTCAGTAACTTCACCGAAGTCGCCATAGGCATAGGAGACTAGCTTAGTTCCAGTAGAGTCGATAACGGCATTGATGTTTCCGAGGATATCCCTATCGTAGAAGTAATCCTTGCCGTTGACGGAGAATCCTACGAGAGCATTGGCTTCATCGTAGTGGAAGAAGATGGTATTTGAGCCGTTCTCATCATCAACTTTCATCGCACAGATGGAGTCACCATCGTAGATGTATCTCTCGGTTCTCTTGCCATCAGTCTTAGAGAGACGGAGGCCATTAGGATCGTAGGAGTAAGTGTATCCAGAAGCGGTAGCAAGTCTCCTGCCAGCCCAGGTCATCTCGATTCTCTTATCAGGGAAAGCAATCAAAGTGGGATTGCCGATGAAGGCATCCTTATACTCGATAGTCGTTCCGTCGCCTCGAGAGACGAGTCTGTCCTTAAGAGTTGCATCGTAGGTGTAACCTATTCCGTCCTTGGTGAGGATGTTATTGTTGGAATCGTAGGTGTAGGTATGCTTGGTACCATCGACATTTGATGAGATGAGTCTAGATAGTGAATCATAGGCATACTTCTTAGTTGAAACAGCCTTACCATCCTTGTCCTTGGTCACAACATCGGTTGTATTACCCATGGAATCATAGGTGTAGCCGATAGTATTTCCAGAGTAGTTGTTCTCGCTTCCAACCCTAGTCGTGGTGTAAGTTCCGTTCTTAGCGTAGGTAAGCTTCTTAGTAAGGACCTTTCCATCAGCGTAGATCCTCTTCTCCGAGGTTCTTCCGATACTGTCGTAGTAGGTTCTAACAGAGACAGAGGAGATTGAATCAGTGATCGTCTTAGGGGCGCACTTACTATTGGAGAAGACGAGCATCTCAAGGGTTCCCTCAAGGTGATTGCTAGCAACTCCACCAGGACCTATTCGGCATCCGATAGCGGTCTCGCAGCCATCGAGGCTGAACTCAGGAACTGCAATATCTTTGGATTGACCATCTAGACAGATAGAGACCTTACCTCCACCGAAGGAGACGGCAATCAGATGCCATGTACCAGCAGTGACTTTGAAGCCAGTATCCTCAAGCTTGGTTCCACTGATTAGAAGAATGTTTCCGTTGGCGATATGGAGTCCTAGCTTCTCAGTTCCTTGATCATCTTTCGATGAGAGAATCACTTGATCCGAGGATAGTTCATCAATCTTAAAGCGGATTCCGAAGATAATAAATGTAATCTATACTGTAATCTTGTTGTATAAATCATTTTAAAACGGGACATACTTGTGATTTCAAATTATTCTATTTAAATCCAGTTTCAAGCATTGTTTAAAAAATTTCAGCTAGTTAAAGAGGTAAAAGGAATAAGAAAAAATATTGCTTAAGAATTAGTAACGCTTCACTTCATTGTCAAATTGCTTCTTTCCTTCTACAAAATTCAATTCCGGATGGTTTGACAAAAATTGGTAAAGATTCGGATCCTTTTGATATCTTCTTTGTTTCTCTATAGAGAAAGCTTGCAATTTTGAATATAAATCAGGATTCTTATTCCAACAAGTTAGTTCCAAATAAATAGCCAATAAAATAAGATGTCGTTTAAATTGGCACATAATTGGATTAATTCCATGGTTATAAGCAACTTCAATAAGACATTCCCCACCACACATCTTTTTAAAAGGACAATCCAAGCAGCGATTTACTTGTGCTATTAGGTTTTCTTTAAAAACTTGTTTTAGTCTTTCTTTTAAAACAAAGATCGAATCGCAAGTTGCTGCTGAACACGGATAAATATTACCATCCAAGTCACAGGAAAATCTGGAAATTGAAGCATCACACCTATTCATCGTTCTAAAGCCACCAAATGCTTTATTTAAATACCTACCAAAAAAATCTTCTCCATTCATTAAGCAATAGAAGATTTTGGGTTCGTTATTGTTTATACATTCAACTAAATATAAAGCAAGTTTGTCGTATTCTTTCTCCCAAGCTTTCTCGGAATCAGTAGTAAATCCATATTCTTTTCCACGGACAGGTCTAAAGCAAACCGTTTTGAAAATCTTTGATAAAGAAAGGATTGAATTTTTAAGGTTAAATACCTGGTTTGTCAGTGTTCCAGTACACCCGATATAATCACGATTTTTAATTCCTAAAACATTGTGTATGATTTCGTCATAAGTGCCTTGTCCATTCTTATTTTTTCTATAAAGATCATGTGTTTCTTTATCTCCATCTAAACTGACACCAAAAAGAATTCCATTCTTTTGCAGTATTTCAGCAACTATAGGTGAAAGCAGTGTCCCATTGCAAACGAAGGTTGGTAGAACCTCGACATTTAACTCATTACTCTTATCTTGACAATACCTTGCAATTTTTAAAATCACGGGTAGATTCATGAGGGGTTCACCTTTTCCAGAAAGATCAACAAAGTATTTTTCACCATTAGGAAAAGTAGAGAACATCTTATCAAGAAAGCCTTTTGCTTTTTCAAAAGAAATAATTCTTCCCGTCATATTTTTATTGAAACAATAAGAACAAATAAGATTGCACTTGTTCGAAATATCTATTCCGAATGAATAACATTTAGGTTTAAAAATGCTAAGAATTTTTTCTTCATTCAAGCAATTTTTTAAAGTGTCATCTTCTCTTAAATCTTTTTCATTGAAAGAATAGGTAAAATTTGAAGGATCTATAAATATGCTTTTATTGAATAAAGAGTATTTAATCATTATTTTCCTTTGCAGCTTGGGAAAAAAAGTTGTTGATTTTAGTGAAAGTCTCGGAATTCGTAAAGAAATGATTAGATGGACCAACTGTATCGGCAAAAATATCACCTATTGGATTATCAAAAGCAACTCTTACATCGAATTTATAGTTGAATGTCATGTTATATCGATAATAACTTTTTGAGAAAAAGCCATTAGAAACTGGATAAATAATAGTAATAGTTATTAATCCCCAAAAGTTCGATGGAAGTTCTTGAGTTTCATCACCTCTTTCAGTACTAAAAAAACAAGTCCCCAAGAAGTTACTAGACTCCTTTCCTTTTTTGTAAAAGCTCCTGTTTTCAGTAAAATCATAGGTACTTCCGGACCATTCTACGTTCTTTTTTTCATCACTATGAGAATCTAAATAGTTGATAAATGATTGAGGGTTTGCTAAGGGTCTAAGTCTATTTATTTGAGACTGTGAACCACAGCCTAATAAAGAAAATGGAAAGTTTAATAATGTAAAAAGATAAATTATTTTTTTCATCATATTAATTCCTTTTTTAACACAACGTTAGAACGTAATTGACAAAAGATCTTGCAACATATTTCCTAACATCTACATCAGTATTTTTGTTGTGCAATAACTTAAATCTGCTTTCTTGTACCTTATTATTGGAATTATATTCATCATTAGTTACCCAGTCCGAGCCATCCCACTTTAAGCCTAGGGCATCGTACACTTCCTGTTCAAATTGATGGTACCTATCACCAGACCAATTCTTATTCTTATCAGTCAAAACGCCATCAATAAATCTACTTGTCCGATAACCATTTGAATAAATACGAGGATAATAATCACCAATTGCATCCGAAACTCTTCCGGGACCCGTTAAGAATTTGTCTGCTATGTTTACAGCATCCATATCGGCAATAATATCTGAATATGAACATCCAGAACCGTTTGAATTTAATATTTTGTAAAAACTATCAGAAGACAAATTAAAATTAGGTTTATTATCCTGAACATAGCCTGCAGCTTGTTGTAAATCACCAGCCCAAGAGACCAAATCATGTGTATATTGAGGAAAGAGAGCAATTGGGTAAATATCTGTAATTGAAAGACCATATGTATTTGTTCTATCGTAACAGCCATCAAGAGAAGCAAATAAATGGATTAAATCAATATCCCCCAATGGATAAACCGGATCCTGAAATTTAAGTGAATTTAAATCTAATGAATCTGATCGGTCACCATGGATTCCTTCGTCGTAATCTATTGCACTAACATACTTTGAAAAATAATCTTTGCACCCTTGTATTGCATCAACAGTTGAAATATATGGTAAAGGAGGTAAAGCTCCAGCAACTATATCCCATTCAAGAGCGGTACTATAGCCGTTTTTTTCATCGCCTGTATAATTTTTGTTGAAACTTCTAAGATAACCTAAAACATAGTTATCCATCACAAAAGGATCTGGATTTAAAAGAAAAGCTTCATAAGTAATGGCTGTATTCTCAGCAACAACTATTTTATTTCTTAACTCATCAATATAAGAATTATTAAGAGAAACACTAATAATTTTAGGATTTTCCTTCGAAGTTAAATAAAAATATCTTTTTTGTCCAAGAAAATCCTCTTCTTTAATTTTCCATCCTAACTTCTTTAATGCAGCAACAGAGTTCTCACTAACATAGCATTTACTACCATCCTTTACTGGTTCCGTTCTTACATATACATGATTAAAATCCGTAGGTTTATCGATTAGTGTATTGATGTTATTAATTGCTGGCAACGCCTGCTGATTTAAAATGCTAGAAATAATCATTGGTGCTAATACAAGTATTGATCCCATTTTTATTCCTCTTTTTTACACATTAAAATTATAGTAGCCCAATTTCTTTATGTCAACCACTTGTAGGCAAAAAAAATTAAATTTCTAGACTTATTTAGTCATAGTTTTCAAACACTTTTTTTAATCTCGATGCATCTTATTTCTTTTTAAACAAGGGAGCAAACGGGTGATGGAAAAAGTGGCTTTTCAAGAGGAAAACAAAGAAATTGGCTTAGCAGGCCGGTTTTTCAATCCATAGTTTGCTCCAGTATTGGGTTAATTTTTTACAAATTATCTTGCATCGCCTAAAATATATTTGCTTTTTTATGGTTGATGGGAGCCTCTTTCAATTTATTTTTTTGAGCATAAAGTTATAAATCTGTTCCGGTATTTCTTTGGAATCATCCTCTGATACCATTTGTAAATCGCTAAACCAAACAAGATAGTAATTTCTATTTCTAGCTTCGGTACACCTTAAAGTCTTCTTATTAAAAGCCAACTAACACTTGAATAGAATCCATTTAATTTTTTAACAAATAATTGAAGGCATTTTCAACGAGGTTTTCTTTCGTTGTTTGTTTTTGACTTACACCCAAAAGAGGGTTTGGTAGGATTCCAATCCGCTTTTTAAATTATCAAAACCAAAAAGGGGGTATTAACTCCCGGAATTAAAACCGGAGTTAATACCCCCTTTTTTATAGACTGTCTTTGGCCTTGGCAAGGCTAGTCTTAAATCCGAACTTCTTACCTAATAGTAAGAGTTCGAATAGCATTTCAACTGGCGGAGAAATAGAGATTCGAACTCTAGCGGGGATTGCTCCCCCTGACGGTTTTCAAGACCGTTCCCTTGAACCGCTTGGGTATTTCTCCATCTGTCTTTATATGGACAGCACATTATTTTAGCAAATTATTAATAAAAGTGAATAGTGTTTTTTATTAATATAGTTATTAGAAATGGTTTTCAAGACACGATTATCCAAAAGAACGTGCTTTTTTTATCGGCAAGTGTTTTAGAAGTGTATCAAAATTGCATAGGGCTTGTATATCTACAAAAAAAGCGACACTTTCTGTACTGCACCCCTCTCACTGGACTTTAAATAGAACTATAACACAACATTTGATACAACTTCGTACCCTTCTTTATTTTTTCGTACCCCTATTAAGCAAATGAAAAGTCATCCACATTTGTTTAATTCTTCCATCTTTAATACTCCTTCTTTTTTCTATTGTTATACCAAATATAATGGTCAAGTTTTCTTTTTCTAAATGGAACATTTATTCCTAATTCATCAAGTTTTCTTGTTAGATAATCGTTATAAGATTTATAATCATAAGAATCTACCCATTTCTTTATCTGCCCAGTTGTTATATCAGCAAAATAATCAGGTAAGTGATCTTTCAAAATGGTATCCAAAATAGAATAATCATCCTTTTCGTATAAGTTTTTATTATGATAGCAACAATACTTAGTAGCAAAAGAAAATAAATTTATATTTCCGTTTGATTTAGCTATCTCATTTACAACTGTAGGATCACCATTTTTAATTCGTTCATCAATATCTTTAATGCCTACAATACACTCAGCGATTTCAACTACACTAATTTTACTTTTATGTTGAGAAACATGAGTTGAATTGGTTATATCAATTAAGCCAACTTTCATTGCAACAATTGTCACATCATCATTTTTAGGAAATCTTTTAAAACAATCAGTAATTAAATCATCTTCTTTTCCATAGTTGTTAGTTGCTTTAACTTGTTGATGAGCTTCCTCAATAAGTTCATTTGTGATGACAATACCATTTGTAGCATGTAGTTTTGGTTTTCTTGTAGCTGTTTGTCTTATACTAGTTTCCTTTGAGTAATTTGCATTAGCAAATCCAACTTTTCTAAAATGAGCTATTTCATTCTTCATATCAATTGCATAAGATTCATATCCTACAGGCATCCAACCCCATGATAAGGCCTCCTGAGAATTATTCGCCCAGCTAGGTCTATGTTTTCTTGCTGATGGAGATAGATTAAATCCTAATATTTTTTTAATGTCAGTAAATGTCAGAGTTATATCTTCTTTATTTGATTTTGTAAGAAAATCAGCTAATGGTTGATATTTTGTTTTCTTTGCCAATGCAAATCACCTCTTTTACTCTTCAGAGTAATTATATTATTATTTATAAATACGTTCAATTAAGCAATTTATGCCTAAAATAAGCGAAATAACCCTATAAAATGAAAAAAAAGGACTGATATTTTTAGTATCAATCCTATTATTTTTTCTTAATGGTGGGTCCTATAGGGTTCGAACCTATGACCTTCCGCACGTCAAGCGGATGCTCTCCCAGCTGAGCTAAAGACCCAAGTGCTTAATAACTATAAACACATTACTTTGATTTTGCAAGAGGAAATTTATAAAATCCTCATAACCTAATAGTATTTTGCTCTTTTTATATATAATTATTCTTGTTTGTAGAGAGGTGTTTATTATGAGCAATTTACCTAAAGTAATAGTTAAAGATAAGGAAGATATAAGAACAAATCATATAAATTGGGATGAATATTTTATGTCCATCGCAATTTTGTCTTCTCTTAGATCCAAAGATACTTCTACCAAAGTTGGGGCAGCAATTGTTTCTAACGAACATAAAGTTTTATCTTTGGGATACAACGGAATGCCTATCGGTATCGATGACTCTAAAATACCTTGGGCTAGAGAAGGTGCAAGTGAATTAGATACAAAGTATCCATATGTCTGTCATGCTGAATTAAATGCTATCTTGAACACTGAAAGAAGACTCAAAGGATCGACTTTATATGTAACTTTGTTTCCTTGCAACGAATGTGCTAAAGCGGTTATTCAAGCTGGAATTAAAAAAGTTATTTTTTTAGATGATAAGTATCACGATAAAACTTATTCGATAGCTTCTAGAAAGCTGTTTGAAATGGCTGGTGTTGAAACTTCTCAATATCTAGGAAGAGTCCCGCAAATAGATTTTGGAGATGTGAAATATGAGTTATAGAGACGAAGGAAAGCCGGTACAGCCAACACCTTATTGGAAGTATTTCTTGAAATCTTTAATTGTCCTTTTGATTTTAGCTTTGCTCATAAGCATGCTCTGGGGAGTTTTAACTAGTAAGGATGAAAATTTACTTCGTGGTGTCTTAATTGGTGTCGGTGTTGTATCATTTCTAGTGTATGGTGGCTATTGGATTTATATAATTGTTCATGAAACCAGAATAAGAAAAGGACTTTCTTATGGAACTGATGAACAAAACACACTTAAAAAGAAGAGACTTGCTATACTAAAAGCTCATAAGATCCAAGCAAAAGCTAGAGGTGAGAAGTTGAATAAAGAAGAGATAGAAGATATTAACAGTGGAAAATATGATAACGAGGTCTCAAATGGATAAGAGAGAAGAAAACGAAGCTATAGGAACAAAGAAGTTGTCTTTCTTCTATACAAAAGAAGAGGGAATGGTTTTGGATTCTTTATCTATATCCATTCCTAAGAATTCGTATTGTTGTATTGTAGGAAGAAATGGAACTGGGAAATCAACTCTCCTTAAAATTATTGCAGGATTAGTTATTCCTACATCTGGTCTTTTGTTTATTAACGGAACACAAGTTACTGACGATAACGTTGATGAATTGATAGGAAAGCAAGTTGGAATAGTATTCCAAAATCCAGATTCTCAATTTGTAGGTGCTACGGTTGAAGAAGATATCGCTTTTGGATTGGAAAACAATAGAGTGTCTTATAAAGAGATGCTGGAAGAAGTGAAGACTATAGCAGAAAAGTTAAATTTGACTGATTTGCTTAAAAGAGAGCCTACAAAACTATCTGGCGGTCAAATGCAACGTGTCGCATTAGCTTCGATTTTAGTTAGAAATCCATCTATATTGCTTTTGGACGAATCTACTTCGATGCTCGATCCTTTGAGCAAGATTGAGATGATAAGCATGCTCAAAGATTTAAAAAAGAAGTTTCCTAACTTAACGATTTTATCAGTGACACATGAAACGGCTGAAATTGAGAAAGCGGATTATGTAATAGCTTTGGATCACGAGAAACTTGGATTTACCGGTTCACCTAATGAATTGTTCTCTAATCCTAAACTTGTCGAAGAATTAGGTCTTACTCTTCCCTTTGATTATCAGCTTAGAAATGATTTATCAGAATTGGGAATTGAGACTTCTAAGTTTGACAACCCTGAAGAATTAGGGAGGCAATTATGTCAGCACTCCAAGTAAAGAATCTTTGTTATTTTTATGATAGGAAGACATCTAATGAGAAAGAAGCTCTCATCGATGTTTCGATGGATATCGAACAAGGTGAAATCATTGCTTTGGTCGGAAAGACAGGGTCTGGCAAGTCGACTCTCGTTCAAAACATCGACGCTCTTTTAACTCCGACAACAGGTGTTATAACTTATCCCAATGGAATAGTTGTAGATCAAACTCCTGTGGTTAAGAAGAATGGAAAGATAAAGTATAAAAAGCCTAAGAAATTGAAGGATTGGAAGAGTTTAAGAAAGATGATTGGACTCATGTTTCAATTCTCTGAGATGCAGTTGTTTGAGACTAGTGTATTAAAAGATGTTATGGTCGGACCTGAAAATTTCGGAATGGATAAAGGAACAGCTCAAACAAATGCTCAAAATGCATTACTTTCAGTTGGAATTCCAACTTCTTATTTTTCTAGATCCCCATTTGAATTATCCGGCGGTGAGAAGAGAAGAGTAGCAATAGCGGGCATTTTGGCTTTTAACCCGGAGATTTTAATATTGGATGAGCCTACAGTTGGATTGGATCCTGAAGGTGCAAAAGAAATAATGGATAGTATCATGGCTAAAAATGCTGAAGGCATGACCATTGTGTTCATTACTCATGATATGGAATTTGCGTTGAAGAATGCACATCGTATGGCGGTAATAAGCGATGGAAAACTCATCGCTTATAAAAAGCCTTATGAAATTTTCCAAGATCAGGAAGTTATGGATAAAGCTTCTTTGGTTCCACCTAAAGCGTTTGAATATGCTTTGAAGCTTAAAGAAGGTGGGTTAGATATAGACTTAGAAAAAGTTAAAGATTCAAAATCTTTGGCTGAAGAGATAAAGAGGTGTAGGGTATGAACGGATTTGGATCTTTTGGACAGTATGTCCCATTCAACACACCTATTCATAGAATGGATACAAGAGTAAAGCTATTCTTGCTTGTTGTTTTTATGGTTGCAATTTTCCTGCCTTATGGAAATAGAGTGGATGTCGTATATCCATACGCAATGTCTTTAGTTGTATTGGGCGGAATATTTGTTTTATTGATGATTGGATTATTGATAAGTAGAATTTCATTTGGCAGCCTGATGAAATCTATGTCATTCCTTTGGGTCTTATTGTTTGTTGTCGTCATATTGAATTTCTTCTTTTGGAAAGCACCTGATTGGGCTAGTCATAGCCAATTGCTATTTGAGATAGGTAAGAAAGAGATAACTTCTGCGACATTTTTATTTATCGGATATATCATAGCTAGAATCTTCCTAATGGTTATTCTATCGTTGATGTTTGCTTCCACTACTAAACCTATGGATATGACTTTTGCCTTGGAATGGTACTTAACTCCACTTCGCTGGCTTCATGTTCCTACTGCTGCCTTTTCTATGACTATGTCTTTGGCACTGAGGTTTATCCCAGTATTGGCTAGTGAAGCTAAAACTATATTTAAAGCTCAAGCAGCCAGGGGTTTGGATTATTCAAATGGTAAAGCTAAAGATAGAATAAAAGCTATTGTTTCACTATTAATTCCTTTAATAACAACTTCTTTTCATCATGCATCGGAGTTGGCCTATGCACTCGAGGCTAGAGGATATGATCCATTAGGGAAAAGAACTCGTTATCGTCAATATCCTTTCAGATTTGTCGATGCTCTATGGCTGATATTCGGGTGTGTTGCATTAGCATCTTCTCTATTCTTTGTTTATTTCCAAGTCGATGGATCTGTTATCGATATATTTAAAATCTATTGCTAGTTTTCTATGAAATATGTAATGCATATTGGGTTTGATGGTCTTTGCTTTAAAGGAACACAAAAGCAAAAAGGATGTAAGACTGTCCAAGGTGAATTAGAAAAAGTTCTATCTAGAATCTATGATAGGCCTATAGATTTGGAGTGCTGCTCTAGATTGGATAGCGATGTTTCAGCAATGGATTTCGTCTGTGCTTTTACTCCTTGTGATGATAGGATAAAAATGAATAAACTGCCTTCAGTTTTATCCTTGCCTTTTAATGGAATATTAAAAGTAAAATCAATAGAAGAAAGAAATGATTCTTTTAGCCCTAGATTCTCAGCTCATTCGAAAACATATATTTATTTGATTGATTTGGAAGGAGAGCCGTTTCTTCAATCTCATTTATATCATCCAAACAAAGAAATAGATATAGAAAAATATAAAGAGACATTAAATATATTTCTTGGGATTCATGACTTTAAATTGTTTTCTTCTAAAGATGATAGAAAGGATGAAAATGAGACTTATATAAGTGCAATAGAATCTATAGAAGTTATACAGAAAGATGGAATTTTATTCACTTATATAAAAGGCCCTTGTTTTCATAGATATCAGGTTAGATTTATGGTCGGAGCAGCTGTTGAGGTGGCGACTGGTAGATCTTCATTGGAATCTATCAAAGACAAACTTTCTGGAATAGGTGTTACGGGTACACCTAGGTTGAAAGTCCCTGGTAAAGGACTTGTCCTTTATAAGGTGACTTATTAAAGATATAATATTAAATGGAGGCTTTGGCATGACTGGAAATTATCATACACATACTTATAGATGCGGTCATGCTGATGGCATCGATGAAGATTATGTGAAAGAAGCATTGGGCATGGGATTGTCTGAATTAGGATTCTCTGATCATGTCATGTATCCTGGATTCAATGAGCCTGGAATTAGAGGCACCTATAATCAAGCTCAAGGATATTTTGATTCGATTAGATCTCTAGCTAAGAAATATGAAGGTAGAATCAAAATATATCTGGGATATGAAGCCGAAGCTTTTGATTATTATATGCCTTACTTAAAAGTGCTTCTTCAAACCGGAACATTGGATTACTTACTGTTGGGAAATCACGGAGCTATGAATTCATTGAGACAAGTCTATGCTCACTTTGGAAAAGGAACTACAGCAAATACTTTGTATATTTATAAAGAAGTTGCCTGCAAAGCCTTGCGTTCTGGTTTATACTCTTGTTTTGTTCATCCTGATCTTTTTTTGAGTGAAGTGGAGACCTTTGACTCCGATTGTCGTAAAATCTCTACCGAGATAATCGAAACAGCTATGGAATGTGATGTTCCTCTCGAAATTAATGTCGGTGGGATAAGATCAGGAAAGAAGAAAATTGGAGAAGAATATAGATGGTCTTATCCGACTACATCATTCTTCTCAATAGCTAGTGAGATGGGGGCAAAGTGCATCATAGGAATCGATGCACATTCGCCTAAGCAGTTGTCGGATGAAGCAGCAAATAGTAAAGCAACTCTGTTTGCTCAGCAGTTAGGTCTATGGGTAATAAATCGACTTGAAATGAAAAAAGTGAGGTAAAAGATATGATAGATGAAGAAATCGAAAAAGAAGCCGAAGTTGAAGAAGAAAACAAAGAAGTTCAGTTAGAACAACCTGAAGAAGAAATAAAGCATGAAGAGGATGAATCCAACGATGTATCTGCTGATGGATTAGTTCGTCTTCAAAAAATTATAGCTGATAGAGGATTTTGCTCTCGTCGTAAAGCTGAGGATTATATAACAGCAGGTAAAGTCAAAGTAAATCATAAGGTTGTCGATAAATTAGGAAGTTCTTTTGATCCTAACTGCTATATTGAAGTTGATGGATATCCTTTGGCTAGAGTAGGTCAAAAAGTATATTTGGCAGTCAATAAACCTTTGGGATTTATTTGCACTGCTTCTGATCCAAGAGATAGAAAGCTCGTAACTCAATTGGTTCCTCCTCAGTATGGAAGAGTTTTCCCTATCGGACGTTTGGACATCAATTCAGAAGGCCTTATTCTTTTGACCAACGATGGTGATTTTGCAAACTTGGTCATGCATCCTTCATCAAGTCCTGACAAAGTGTATGAAGTCAAAATCAATAAGAGACTTACAAAACCTGAAATCGAACAACTCAGAAATGGAATTCCTCTAGAAGATGGAATGACTTCTCCTGCTCAAGTAAGGGAAGCTGGAATCTCAATTTATAACTGTACTTATGAAATAACTATTCATGAAGGTAGAAACCGTGAGATTCGTAGAATGATGGAATATCTTGGAAAGAGAGTTTATAGTTTGAAGAGAATCTCTATTGGAAATATCGGACTCAAAGATATGCCCAGAGGATCTTATAGAGAAGTCCCTCTCAAAGTGGTTGAGCAAATGAGAGCTGACTGTATGACTCGTAAGAAGAACAATGACTTGCAGAAAGTCATGGAAGAGAAGAAAAAAGCTGCATTGAATGCTAAGTGATATAGCTATCGATGTAATTAAGCTTTATTGATGCACGTTAGAATTGGAATTTAGTTTCTATGAAACAAAAATGCTGTATCGGTAGTCGATACAGCATTTTTATTAAGATGTCTTAATGACTTGTTATATTAGATAGATCGTTTATATAAGCCAAAATAACAAGCTTAATAGAAGTGTTAAAGCTTTTATTAATTAAAATGATAGATAAATCTATTTCTCTTCTATTTCAATAGCTCCGCTAGGGCATGCGTCTTTAGCTTGCTCAGCGACGTCTTCATCATCGGCATTTGTCAATTCTCCATTAGGAATCTTGACTGAAGCTAGTCCGTCATCGGAAAGCTCAAATACTGCATCAGCAATTGCTGTGCACATTCCACAGCCTATACATATATCTCTATTGATAGATACTATTTTCATATATTTCACCTCACCAATAGATATTATATAAATAAAAGGCTTAGTTTGTTCTATGTATTTGATTTTGAATTGTATTTGTTTTAGATCAGATTATATTTATCTTCTAAATCTTTTTATATGATTTAAAATTATAGGTCTTTCCTTTAAACTAACATCTTCTTCCTTTTCTTCTGGTATATCGATTTCTTGTGTATCTTTCCAATCGGATGAAATGGCGTTTGAGAATCTAGCATGGTATGCCGCTCTATTGATGGATTCAAAAGCGTATCTTTGTCCGACTTTAGTGGCTTTGATGTTCATTGCCATATCTCTTTCTATTCCAAATTTATTAGCTTCTCCAATAGCGTCAATATTTGCTCCCAAGAATATGAAGTCCCAACCAAGCTTCTTCTTTTCTTCAATCAAGGATTTGATTGAAGAATAAGAATATTCATTGGATGAATTCTCTAATCCATCTGTTGTGATAGCAACTAAAACTTTGTTTGGCTTTTCTTCTTCTTTCATCGATGAAATTTTGCTGTTAGTTTCATTTATTGTTATTCCTATAGCGTCCAATAAAGCAGTCGATCCTCTAGCAAAGTATTCTTTAGAAGTTAATGTCGGGACTTCTTTTATATTTTTCCCTTGATAGAGAATTTCTACTTTGTTGTCGAATAAGACTGTAGTCACTGTGCATTTACCTTCTAGCTTTCTTTGATTTTCAATCAAAGAATTAAATCCTCCAATAGTATCTTCAGCTAATCTCTGCATCGAACCTGATCTATCTAGTATCACTACTAACTCTGTTGAATTGTTCATATTTCTTTTCTCCTTTTTACGTTGATACTATATAAATAATTCGATGTAAAAAGGTCGCTTTGAAAGCGACAAATAATCAATCTAAAGTTTTTTGATTAAAAGAGAATAAATAGTTATTAATTTTCATCAAATCAAATATTTTATTAGTGATACAGTATTGAATAATTAAATCCCTTTCTATACTTTGACTCAATGCATATCCAGCCTTACCCAATAAGTCTTTAGTATCATCTGTGTTCAGATTTAAAGCTATACACAGTTTTAAAGCTGTGTCTTTGCTAGGCTGATAATCTGTTCGTCTTATTTTAGAGAATAACTTTCTATCTATTCCAGCTTTCTTATAGACATCGGAATCTTTTAGATTTCTCTCATCTATAAGTTTCAATAAATAATCTGAGAAAGATTTCTCTAAATTATCCTGTATTTCTTTTTTGAAAGATTCGTTAGTTGGAAAAGCTGCTAAACGAGGTGCTAGATTTCTTTCTTTAATTGAGAAGAAACATCTATCACCATGACCAACTCCAATTAAATTGTTAGAGATGTATTCTTTCAATTTACTTCTTTCTTCTATAGATATTAAGAAACTATTATCTAGAATACATAGATATACTTTCAAATCGTAATCATCTTTTACTAAATATTTTGAAATAGCTTTATAAGCAATTTCATATGCCTCTTTTTTAGGATACCCATAGATTCCCGAGGATATTAGAGGAAAAGCTATGGAATGAATATCATTTTGTTTTGCTAAATCTAGTGAATTTAAATAACATGACTCTAGCAATTTAGATTCATTATGATTTCCATCTCTATAGACAGGTCCTACTGTATGTATTATGTATTTAGAAGGTAGATTGAATCCAGGAGTTATTACTGATTTTCCAGTATTACAATGTCCTATTTCTAAGCAAGACTTATATAATTCATCATATCCAGCTTTAGAATATATAATTCCACAAACTCCTCTTCCAGGAAGCAAATCATTATTTGCTGCATTTACGATAGCATCTACATTTAATGTTGTTATATCAGCGTTTATTAAATGAAATTCCATAGCCGTTTCCTTCTTTTAATTTATTTTATAACAAATGAGTTTGTTTTATTAATAGCATCTATAATTAATAAAGCTTAAAGATAGATAATAAAAATGATATTTATTCTTTAGTGTATTTCTTATAATTAGAGCATAGGAGAATATTATGGATTTAAAAGAAAAAATAATTGATGTAAATAGAATATATGAAGGAAAGAAGATTAATGTAGATGTGTTAAAGGTAAAGATGCCTAACAATAAAGAAGCTATAAGAGAAATAGTAGATAGAAAGAATGGAGTAGTCATTTTAGCTATAGATGATGAGAATAATGTTATAGTTGAGGAACAATATAGAAATACTTTTAAAAGAGGAATTATAGGTTTACCTGCAGGCAAAAGAGATGGTGCTGAAGATTTATTAGATACAGCTAAAAGAGAATTGGAAGAAGAGACCGGTTATAAAGCTGAAACATGGGTTAGTCTAGGTGAATTTTATCCAGCACCAGCTTATTCTAATGAAATCGTATATCCTTTCTTAGCAACTGGATTATATTTAGGAAATATTAAAAGGGATCCAGATGAATTTCTTAATATTATTAGAATGCCAATTAAAGAATTTGAAATTAAATGTATGGATGGAACCATAAAGGACGGAAGAACACTAATGACTTGGATGAAATACAGTAGCATCAAATAGAATGAAAATGTAATAGATTTATAATTTGTTAGTTTTGAATTGAAAGAAGTTTTTACTATTTGTATTAAATAAAACCCAAAATATAAGTATTTACAATC
>ERZ1023654.32-NODE-32-length-59084-cov-30.892595_pt1 | contig 59084 bp, 39 predicted proteins | sample MGYA00380338_ERZ1023654 | MGnify/ENA primary metagenome ERZ1023654 (study PRJEB33179, sample SAMN07448980) | human gut metagenome | biome: Human-gut; feature: Human associated habitat; material: Faeces | host: Homo sapiens | place: India: Bhopal | collected...
ATATTATGCAACAGAAGATTATTATTTTGGATTTCGGTTCACAGACCACACAGCTGATAGGCCGTCGTGTGCGTGAGCTTGATACCTTCTGCGAGATTATGCCTTACAACAAGTTTCCTAAGGACGACTCATCTGTGATTGGTGTCATCCTGAGCGGTAGTCCTTACTCCGTTCATGATCAGGAAGCTTTCAAGGTAGATCTGAGCCAGTTTATTGGTCGCATTCCTGTGCTCGGCATTTGCTATGGCGCTCAGTATCTCTCTTATGCCCAGGGGGGAAAGGTAGAGGCTGCTGACAGCCGTGAGTATGGCCGTGCCAACTTGGAGCAGTTTGATGCCACCAATCCTCTTTTCAAGGGATTTGTTGAGAACTCTCAGGTTTGGATGAGTCATGGTGATACCATCACAGCCATCCCTGAGGACTATAAGTGCATCGCTTCTACAGAGAATGTCAAGTTTGCAGCATATGCTTCTACCAAGCAGCCTGTATGGGCTGTTCAGTTCCATCCAGAGGTGTTCCACTCTTTGCAGGGTACACAGTTGCTGAAGAACTTTGTGGTAGATATCTGTGGCAGCAAGCAGGACTGGAGTGCTGACTCTTTCGTAGAGACTACAGTGGCAGAGCTGAAGGCACAGCTGGGTGATGACAAGGTGATCCTTGGCCTTTCTGGTGGTGTCGACTCCAGTGTGGCTGCCGTTCTTTTGAACAAGGCCATTGGCAAGAATCTTACTTGTATCTTCGTAGATCACGGTATGCTTCGCAAGAACGAGTTCCGTGATGTGATGGAGGATTACAAGTGCTTGGGTCTGAACGTGATTGGTGTGGATGCATCCGAGAAGTTCTTTGCCGACCTGGCTGGTGTGACCGATCCTGAGCAGAAGCGCAAGATTATAGGCCGCGACTTTGTGGAGGTATTCAATGCTGAGGCTAAGAAGCAGACCGGAGCCAAGTGGTTGGCACAGGGAACTATCTATCCCGACCGTATCGAGAGTTTGAATATTACTGGTAAGGTCATCAAGAGCCATCACAATGTGGGTGGTCTTCCTAAGGAGATGAACCTTCAGTTGTGCGAGCCATTGAAGTGGTTGTTCAAGGATGAGGTTCGTCGTGTAGGCCGATCTATGGGAATGCCTGAGCATCTGATTACCCGTCATCCTTTCCCAGGTCCTGGTTTGGCAGTACGTATTCTGGGTGATATTACTCCCGAGAAGGTGCGTATTCTTCAGGATGCCGATGATATCTATATCCGCGGCTTGCGTGAGTACAAGGTGAAGTTGAGTGGTGAGGAAGCCCGCCGTGTATTGGCTGCTGGTGTTCCTGCCGACATGCAGAATGGCGAGATTGAGGTTTCTCTCTACGACCAGATCTGGCAGGCAGGTACCGTATTGCTTTCTACTGTCCGTTCGGTAGGAGTGATGGGTGACGAGCGTACATACGAGCATCCTGTGGCTCTGCGTGCTGTGACCAGTACCGATGCGATGACTGCCGACTGGGCACATCTGCCTTACGACTTCATGGCAAAGGTTAGCAACGAGATTATTAACAAGGTGAAGGGTGTGAACCGCGTTTGCTACGACATCTCTTCAAAACCACCTTCGACAATCGAGTGGGAGTAAGGCTTTCTCCCCGTGATGATTTCTTCGCGGGTAAAGATTAGAAAAGCAGATTCCTGCCATCTATACTATAAATCCCTCCTTCGGGTATCATGCCTGAAGGAGGGATTTTTTGACCCATATTATTGAGAGATTTTCAACCTTGTCCACAGCCATCTTGGTATGTGACGCCAGAAGAAGACGAGGATGGCGTACCGCCAGTCTATGACTTTTACTTCTTTCCCTTTCTCAATGGCATGTACGATGTGCCTTGCCACTTCTTCTGCTCTTAGCTGTAGCGGATATTTGCTGCCTGCAATCAGGTCGGTTGCCACAAATCCTGGCCGTAGGTCTGTTATCGAGATGGGAAGCTGGCGCATACGTGCTTGCTGGGCAAGGCATTCCAAGTAGTGGTTTTGGAATCGTTTGGTGGCAGAATAGGCTGGGGCAGCACCAAGTCCTTTTGTTCCTGCTATGGATGTGATGCAGGCAATGCGATAGTTGTGTTTCCTCTCTTTTTCCCGGACGTGGGCAGCAAACCAGTTGAATGCGGTGTCTACCATTCTTGTGAATCCCATTCCGTTCGTTTCCACCGTCTTCAGTTCTTTCTCTATATCGAGCTGATTGTTCTGCCATCCTATTCCGGAACTGTGAAAATACAGGTCCATGCCTCCTAACTTGTCGATGAGTTGTTGCAGTAGGTGAGGAGCATTGGCTGATGTGACATCTATCTGCTGATAGCAGGCGATGCCTTCAGCCGTCAGAGCCTGCAGTCTTTCTATTCTTCTTCCGGCTATTCCCACTTGCCATCCTTTGGCGGCAAGCAGTTTTGCCACTTCCATTCCGATGCCCGATGTGGCACCCATTACGATTGCTTTCTTTGTCATATTGTCTTTATAAAGGGAAGGTTTGTCTTTATGAGTTGCAAATGTACAAAGTTTTTTTGTGTATACGACATCTTGTTGCCGAAAAACATCAATATGCCCCGACGATTTTCCAGTTTTCTATCAGATGGAACAGTTTTGACATGGCAGGTTTGTAATCGTCGGGATAGGTGAGCGAGTAGACGAAGAGGAGTTTGCCACTCTTGATGAATTTGTCGTAATGACTGTAACCCTTCATGCGTACTCCGTTTTCGTATACCGGACCTGCAAGCAGAAATGATGAGTCCCTGTTCATGGTTTTTGTGGCATGAAGCTTTGTCGCCAACGAGTCGGCACATGTCTGTAATGATGTGCAATGATTCTTCGTTACATAACTTTCCAACACCACATTGGCGCGGTCGGTATAGCTGAATCTGGCATAGCTTTGATAGTTGGTGAGCGATGTGTCCTCATGTTCGAAGAAATCGGGATAGCTGATGGTGTAGCCATAGGTAGGGTCGCGATAATCGAACAGCTGACTGATGTCTATCTTTTTCTTGAAGTCTATGTACGGTTTCGACTGATTGCTTTGGTAAGCAAAGGTGCCATACATATTGAAAAATAAGATGATGACGATGACTGCAATGATGATGAAGAAAATCTTTTTCATACGTTTGCTTTTTTATGGGTAAACTGTTGCTTTGAATGTTTGATGACTGCAAAAGTATGACAAAGGCTTGAATGTGCCCCAAAAATAGTCTGACATTTGTCTGACAATTTATCTTCTTGTTGAATTTCCAACTGTTCAGCATCCCCTACTGCCACAAGTAGTTACTTTGTTACCACAACAAATGTCTTCAGATAGTGATAAAATTGTTTTTTCTCTCTAATGAAATCTCCGTTCAAAGCCTCTGAACGTACATTCAAAGGCTTTGAATAGAACTTTTATGGGTTAAACAGAACATTTATATAGTATAAGAGAAAGATTTTCTCAGTATTAAGTGAACGTTTTATAGGAATTCAAGGCTGCTGACACAAGTATGGCATTTGTGAAAGTTCAGTTAAAATATGCTTTTATGTTTTGTTCTCTTTGTTTTTTTGAGTAATTTTGCAGTATTGGAAAACGAATGATGGGAAGATATGAAGAAAAGAAAGTTTCATATAATAATAGGTGTAGTCTTGGGCATTGTTGTGCTTGTGGCAGCAAGTTTGTATGGAGTAAGCAGCTATATGCTCGCTTACTCGCTCATCTATCCAGAGCAGGAACGAATGACAGCCGAACATTGGAAAACGAGAATAAAGAGTGAGTGTCCCTGGATTTCGGTCTGGATGGACTCGGTGTATCAGCATCATTGCGTGAAAGACACCTTCCTGCTGATGCCTTCGGGCTATAAGGCTCATGCCCTTTATCTCTATGCCCCCAAGTCTACCGACAGAACAGCCATTGTGGTTCATGGCTACAAGGTGCGTGCCGAGGGAATGCTCCACATCGCCTATCTCTATAATCATGATATGGGGTATAATGTGCTCCTTCCCGATCTGTATGGACATGGCAAGAGCGAGGGTGATCATATACAGATGGGGTGGAACGACCGATGGGATGTCATCAGATGGTCGCAAGTAGCCCATGAGATATTTAAAGTGAAGAGTAAAGAACGAAGAGTGAAGAATACGTGGCAGGTGATTCATGGCATATCGATGGGTGCAGCTACTACGATGGCTGTTGCGGGCGAGAAGACTCCGGGATATGTGAAGTGCTTTGTGGAGGATTGCGGTTATACCAGTGTGTGGGACGAGTTTGCCGCTCAGCTCAAAGACCAGTTTGGCTTGCCAGTTTTCCCTTTGATGAACACCACTTCCGCGCTCTGTCTGCACAAGTATGGCTGGTCGTTTGCTGAGGCTCAGCAGATATCCCAAGTCCGTAAGAGCACCAAACCGATGCTCTTTATCCATGGCGACAAGGATGGCTTTGTGCCTTATGCCATGCTTCGCCCCCTGTACGATGCAAAGGAGAGAGGGCGCAAGGCTATTTTTATCGCCAAAGGCTCAGCTCATGCCATGGCTTACCGCGATCATCATGAGGAATATACCCGTGTGGTGAAAGACTTTGTATTGTTATGTTCTATGGAGTGGGGATGATTTTTTTCTCTTACATTCGGGGCATTCGCCTTTGATGACAAAGGAAATGGAATGAGGACAGAATCCTTCGGGCAGTTCGAAACTTGGAATATGGATGTCGTCCAGACAGAAAGAGCGCTGGCACGTCTCGCAGTAGAAGTGGATATGTCCGTCATGATGGTCGCACTTGCCCTCTTCCTCGCACAGTTCGTAGTTGAGTATGCCACGTCCGTCCTCAAAGGCATGCACCACATCATGCTCCAAGAACAAGGTGAGTGTACGGAATATGCTCGATTTGTCCATCGATGGCATCAAGGTTTCCATGTCGCCAAGGCTCATCGGGGCAGAATGACTGAGCAAAGCCTTGTACACCAATATCCTGTTGGCTGTGGGTTTGATGCCTTTTCTTGTCAACTTGTCTGTAGCTTGCTGGCTGTTCATCTCTTTGGTTACTGTTGGGTGACGGTGAAAATATGAAAGCGGGTATGTCTCTTTAATCGTCACTAAGGTGCAATAATAGCGTAGGTTCAGCAGAGTCTTTTCGTCATAGCGAAACTCTGCCGCCCCACGCCCGATAAAAAATATGAATGTTACTTGTTCTTCAACAAGTCGCGAATTTCGGTAAGGAGTTTTTCCTCTGCCGTAGGCTTAGGCTCTGGCTTGGGCTCTTCCTCCTTCTTCTTGGCAAACTTGTTGACCAGTTTGATCAGCATGAAGATACAGAAAGCCACGATGAAGAAGTCGAGGCAGGTCTGCAGGAAGTTGCCATAGTTGATGGTGGCAGCAGGCAGTTTCTCGCCGGCTACTTCCACGGTAGGAAGTGAAATCTTCAGTTCTGAGAAGTTGACACCACCGATAATCCATCCTATAGGAGGCATGATGAGATCGTCTACCAACGAACTGACGATTTTGCCAAAGGCACCACCAATGATGACACCGACAGCCATATCGAGCACATTGCCACGCATGGCGAATTGCTTGAATTCACTCAGAAATTTACTCATCTTTTCTTTTTATTATTTTAAGTTTGACATATACACCTTATTATATATAGGGGCTGCTGCAACTGCAGTCACGCATTCATACTTTTTATTTTGCAATATGGAGTTGTCAGTATGGCCCCTTAAGGCATGAAAAGACTACGATATTCTGCAACATGCAGTCTTTTTTAAATAATTTAATACTCAATTCGTGTGCAAAGTTAGAAAAAAATTAGTAACTTTGCGCTCGATAAGAAAAAAAAATTGCTCAAAAGTATTGCTTTTTGAATGTTTCAGCTCATTGGCAAGTGCTTCGAGGCTTATTAAGGTAAAAATTATTTTCAACCATTAATTTAAATATTAAACAAAATGACAAAAGTTGCTATTAACGGCTTCGGCCGTATCGGTCGTCTGGCTTTCCGTCAGATGTTTGAGGCAGAGGGTTATGAGGTAGTTGCTATCAACGACCTTACATCTCCAAAAATGTTGGCTCACCTTCTTAAGTATGATACAGCTCAGGGTGGCTTCGCTGGCAAGTACGGTGAGGGCAAGCACACTGTAGAGGCAACAGACAACTCTATCATCGTTGACGGTAAGGAAATCACTATCTATGCTAAGCCAAACGCAGCTGAGCTTCCTTGGGGTGAGCTTGGTGTTGACGTAGTACTCGAGTGCACTGGTTTCTATACATCTAAGGAGAAGGCTTCTGCTCACCTTACAGCAGGTGCTAAGAAGGTAGTTATCTCTGCTCCTGCAGGTAACGATCTTCCTACTATCGTTTACAACACAAACCACAAGACTTTGACTCCAGCCGATACAGTTATCTCTGCAGCTTCTTGTACAACTAACTGCTTGGCTCCTATGGCTGACACTTTGAACAAGTACGCAGCTATCCAGTCTGGTATTATGTCTACTATCCACGCTTACACAGGTGACCAGATGATTCTCGACGGTCCTCAGCGTAAGGGTGACCTCCGTCGTTCACGTGCAGGTGCTCAGAACATCGTTCCAAACACAACAGGTGCTGCTAAGGCTATCGGTCTCGTAATTCCTGAGTTGAACGGTAAGTTGATCGGTTCTGCACAGCGCGTTCCAACTCCAACAGGTTCTACAACTATCCTCATAGCTGTTGTTAAGGGTAAGGACGTAACTGTTGAGGGTATCAACGCTGCTATGAAGGCTGCTTCTAACGAGAGCTTCGGTTACAACGAGGATCTGATTGTATCTTCTGATATCATCGGTATGCGTTACGGTTCTCTCTTCGATGCTACTCAGACAATGGTTAGCAAGATCGACGACGATACATATCAGGTACAGGTAGTTTCTTGGTACGACAATGAGAACTCTTATACTTCTCAGATGGTTCGTACTATCAAGTACCTCGCTGAGTTGAAGTAATACCGCAGAAGCGATATTCAACAATATTATAGGCCTGGCATTGCAAAATGCCAGGCTTTTTTGCGTTTAACACCCGTATGAAACCTTATTTCGGGTCTTTAAGTGATGCTAAACTTCTTTTTTTCGCTTTCTTTGTTTACCTATATCAGAAATTTTTGTATCTTTGCCACCATGAAACAGACGATGATAACGATATTGGGTCCTACGGCAAGCGGAAAGACAAGTCTTGCTGCTGCCTTGGCTGCTGCCTTTCCTTCGCGTATGGACGGGATGGAAGCCGAGATTATCAGTGCCGACAGCCGACAGGTGTATCGCGGAATGGATATAGGAACGGGTAAGGATCTGGCCGACTATACTGTAGGGGACAAGCAGATTCCCTATCATCTCATAGATATCTGCGAGCCAGGAACCAAGTACAACCTCTTTCAGTATCAGCAAGACTTCTATGATGCCTATCAGGATGTTCTTAGAAGGGGGAGGTTGCCCATCCTTTGTGGCGGAACGGGACTTTATATTGAGTCCGTGCTCAAGGGCTACCATCTCTCGCCTGTGCCTCAGAACCCTGTGCTTCGTGAGCGTCTTGCCGACAAGAGCCTGGCTGAGCTTACCGAGATGCTGCAACAGCTCAAGGCAAGGAACGGCTCGCATATGCACAACCGCACCGATGTCGACACAGCCCAGCGTGCCATTCGTGCCATAGAGATTGAGACTTATAATGCCGAGCATCCCATGCCCGAGAGGGAGCTGCCATCGGTTGACTCCTTGATTATCGGTGTGAGCATCGACCGTGAGGCTCGTCGTGAGAAGATTACACGCCGACTGAGGCAACGCCTTGATGAAGGTATGGTCGATGAAATCAGATCGCTTCTCGACAGGGGCATTCCTGCAGAAGACTTGATATACTACGGCTTGGAATACAAGTTTGTCACAGAATATGCGACAGGTAAGACATCCTACGACGAGATGTTCCGAGGCTTGGAGATAGCCATACATCAGTTTGCCAAGCGACAGATGACATGGTTCCGCGGCATGGAGCGCAGAGGCTTTACTATACATTGGGTGGACGCCTTGCAGCCCATGGCAGATAAGGTGGAACAGATATTCGAGTTGACAGGCGACGTGGACAGGTAAATCTTGAAATATAAAAAACAAAATATAGATCATGGCGGTTAATGAAAACAAGTGGGGATTGCTCTATTGCCCCCGTAACGGGTGGCGTGAAGGAAAACGCTGGCTCAAGATAGAGAAGGTGTTGCGCCAGCAGCATATCGACTACGACTTTGTGCAGAGTGAGAACCAGAAAAGTGTGGAACGGTTGGTGAAGATGTTTATCAACAATGGCTATAAGACAATAGTCATTGTGGGAGGCGACTCTGCACTCAATGATGCCGTCAACTGTCTGATGCAGCTAGACAAGGCTACTCGTGAAGGGATAGCCCTTGGCGTAATCCCTCATGGCATGATGAACGACTTCGCCCATTTCTGGGGATTCTCCGACAGCGATTATGAGCAGACCATCAAATGGCTGAAACAGCGCCGTATCAGGAAAATCGACTTGGGCTGTATCCGTTATACGAACAAGCGCGACGAGAAGTGCCATCGTTACTTCCTGAACTGCATCAACGTGGGCTTGATTGCCGCTATCATGAATCTGCGCCGCAAGACCCATCACTTCCTGGGTTCCCGCACACTTTCGTTCATCTCTTCTTTTGTGCTCATGATTTTCCAGCGCCTCGACTACAAGATGCATGTCAAGATCAATGAGGATGAGATACAGCGCAGGGTGATGACCATGTGCATAGGCAATGCCTCAGGATATGGGCAGACACCTAACGCCGTGCCCTATAACGGACTGCTCGATGTGTCGGTGGTGTATCATCCGCAGATCACACAGCTCTTCGAGGGATTCTATCTCTTCGTGCGTGGTAAGTTCCTCAACCATCGCAGTGTGCATCCTTACCGTACCCGTGAGGTGGAGGTGAAGGAGGCTTCGCATGCCCTCATCGGTGTGGATGGCCGTCTGATGAACACCCCTAAGGGTAGCTATAAGATAACGGTAGAGCAGGAGGTCATCAATTTCCTGATTCCTGCCTGATAAGAGGAGCGGGCAACTTGCTCCTCTTTTTTCGTTTAAAGTGGTTGACGGCTGCCAGTCTGGGTGTTGTCAACATGCTGTTTTGCTCAAAAAGTAAGTTGATTTGGCTAAAAAAACATGATAAAGCAAAATTTCAACTATTTTTATCCGAAAAAACTTTGTTATACAACAAAAAATCGTTACCTTTGAACCAATCTAAAGTAATGTATTAAAAACTAAAACCTTAATATAGATCTATGAGTTATCTAAAATTCGAAAAGGCCCTGATGACTAACCTTCAAGAGTCATTGCCCAAGGAGTTGTTGCGTACCAACCGCTCTGGTGCTTATTCGTGCTCTACGATTGTGGACTGTAATACCCGCAAGTATCATGGTCTATTGGTTGTGCCGGTTCCAGAACTGGACGATGACAACCATGTGCTCCTGAGCTCGCTCGATGTTACGGTGATTCAGCATGGCGCTGAATTCAATCTTGGACTGCACAAGTATCAAGGCAACAACTACAATCCGATGGGACACAAGTACATCCGTGAATTCGATTGCGATAAGGTTCCTACCACGTTGTATCGTGTGGGAGGCGTCATTCTGAAGAAGGAAGTGGTGTTCCAGCATTATGAGAATCGTATTTTGTTGCGTTACACCTTAGTGGATGGACATTCTGCCACTACACTGAGGTTCCGTCCTTTCCTTGCATTCCGCAGCGTGAGACAGTTTACTCACGAGAATGCAACTGCTTCAAGAGATTATGCTGAGGTCGACAATGGCATCAAGACATGTATGTATGCCGGTTATCCCGACCTGTTCATGCAGTTCTCCAAGAAGAATAATTTCATCTTCCAGCCCGACTGGTATCGTGGCGTGGAGTATCCCAAGGAGCAGGAGCGCGGCTATGCTTCCAATGAGGACCTCTATGTTCCCGGCTATTTCGAGATGAACATCAAGAAGGGTGAGACCATCGTCTTTGCCGCTTCCACATCCGAAATCAAATCGCGCAGTCTGAAGGCACTCTTCGACAAGGAAGTGAATGAGCGTGCGCCACGCGACAATTTCTTCCATTGTCTGGTCAATGCAGCCCATCAGTTCCATCGTCGCGAAAGCAACGACGACCGATACATCATTGCCGGTTATCCATGGTTCAAGTGTCGTGCCCGCGACACGTTCATCTCTTTGCCTGGTCTGACACTCTCCATCGAGGAAGACGACTACTTCGAGTTGGTGATGAAGACCGCTATGAAGGGTTATTACGAGTTCATGGAGGGCAAGCCTGTCACCGTACATATTGCAGAGATTGACCAGCCCGATGTGCCTTTGTGGGCAGTATGGGCTTTGCAGCAGTATGCCAAGGAGAAAGGAAAAGAAGCTTGCCTCAAGAAGTACGGCAAGTTTATCAAGGACGTAGTGATGTACGTGAAGTGCAATCATCACCCCAACCTGAAGCTGATGCCCAACGGACTTCTTTACACCGACGGCAAGGACAAGGCTGTGACATGGATGAACTCCACTGCCAACGGGCATCCTGTTGTTCCCCGTACGGGATACATCGTCGAGTTTAATGCCTTGTGGTATAATGCCCTTTGCTTCTGTGCCTCTCTGTGCGAGTTGGCAGGCAAGGAGAAAGATCAGCAGCAGCTCCTCGAGGCAGCCGAACTTGCCAAGCAGTCGTTCCTCGACACTTTCCTCAACGAGTATGGTTATCTCTACGACTATGTTGACGGCAAGATGATCGACTGGAGTGTTCGTCCCAATATGATATTCCCTGTAGCCTTCGACTACTCTCCATTGTCGCAGGACCAGAAGAAGCGTGTGCTCGACATCTGTACCCGAGAGCTTCTTACACCTAAGGGTCTGCGTTCACTCTCACCAAAGAGTGGCGGATACAACCCTGTCTATGTAGGTCCGCAGAGCCAACGCGACTATGCTTATCATCAGGGTACAGCATGGCCATGGCTGGGTGGCTTCTATATGGAGGCAAGTCTGAAGATGTATAAGCGTACACGTCTGAGCTTCATTGAACGCCAGATGGTGGGCTATGACGATGAGATGTCATGCCATTGTTTGGGCACTATCAGCGAGCTCTTCGATGGCAACCCTCCATTTACTGGGCGAGGTGCTATCTCCTTTGCCATGAATGTGGCAGAGATTCTGCGTGCGCTCGAACTACTTGAAAAATATCAATATTAAATAAGGAGGACTGCAATATGAAAGTATTAATGTTTGGATGGGAGTATCCTCCTCATGTATTTGGTGGCTTGGCTACTGCCAATTTTGGTATCTCACAGGGATTGCATGCTCAGGGCGATGTGGATATCACTCTCTGTCTGCCTCATCCTTTTGGTGATGAAGACCGCAGTGCCGCTAAAATTGTAGCCATGAACTGTGTGCCTATAGCCTGGCGCGATGTCAACTATGACTATGTGAAGCAGCGTGTGGGCAACATCATGGACCCTAATGACTATTTCCGTTATCGTGATCATATTTATGCCGACTTCAATTATATGAATGTCAATGACCTCGGCTGTATGGGCTTTGCTGGTGGATATCCTTCCAACCTTCACGACGAAATCAATAACTATTCTGTTATAGCAGGAGTGGTGGCTCGTTCTGAGGAGTTCGACATCATTCATGCTCACGACTGGCTTACCTTCCCCGCAGGTATCCACGCCAAGAAGGTGAGTGGAAAACCTCTGTGCATCCACGTGCATGCCACCGACTTCGACCGAAGCCGTGGCAAGGTGAACCCTACTGTTTATTCTATCGAGAAGGATGGTATGGACAATGCCGATTGTATCATGTGTGTGTCAGAGCTTACCCGTCAGACAGTCATCAATCAGTATCATCAGGACCCACGCAAGTGTTTTGCCATGCACAATGCTGTTTATCCATTGAAGCAGGAGTGGCAGGACATTCCTCGTCCCGACCATAAGGGCAAGGAGAAGGTGGTAACCTTCTTGGGACGTATCACTATGCAGAAAGGTCCGGAATACTTTGTCGAGGCTGCCAATATGGTGTTGCATCGTACTCGCAATGTGCGTTTCTGTATGGCTGGTTCCGGTGATATGATGAATCAGATGATTTATCTCGCTGCAGAGCGTGGCATTGCCGACCGTTTCCACTTCCCGGGATTCATGCGTGGCAAGCAGGTGTATGAGTGCCTGAAAGACTCTGATGTCTATGTCATGCCTTCGGTGAGCGAGCCTTTTGGTATCTCTCCTTTGGAGGCCATGCAGTGTGGCACGCCTACGATTATCTCCAAGCAGAGTGGTTGTGGTGAAATCCTGACCAACTGTATCAAGGTAGACTACTGGGACATTCATGCCCTGGCTGATGCCATCTATAGCATTTGCCACAACGAGAGTCTCTTCGACTATCTGTCTGTGGAAGGCAAAAATGAGGTCGACCAGATAACCTGGGAGAAGGTGGGAGCACGCATCAAGGACCTTTACCTCAAGACACTGGGGTGGAAGTAGGTGTGAAGTGAAGAGTGAAGTTAAACGTTCAAATTTTATTTTTTTTTATGAAGACAATTTGTTTATATTTCGAAATACATCAGATCATCCATCTGAAGAGGTATCGTTTCTTCGATATCGGTACCGACCATTATTACTACGATGACTATGAGAACGAGCGTAGTATCAGTGATATTGCTGAGCGTTCTTATATGCCTGCCCTCACTGCTCTTGAGGATATGATCAAGGCCAACGGACAGTATTTCAAGGTGGCTTTCTCTATTTCTGGTGTGGGTATGGAGCAGTTGGAGCTACATGCACCACAGGTGTTGGAGAAGTTGCAGGACCTCAACAAGACTGGTTGCGTAGAGTTCCTCGCCGAACCTTATTCTCATGGCTTGGCCTCTCTCGTCAATGAGGAGAGCTTTGCTGCCGAGGTGAAACGTCAGGCGGCCAAGATGGAGGAGTACTTTGGCAAGAAGCCACAGGTGTTGCGCAACTCTTCACTCATCTATAGCGATGATATCGGTTTGCAGGCTTCACAGATGGGTTTTGCCGGCATGCTTACCGAGGGTGCCAAGCATGTGTTGGGATGGAAGTCTCCTCACTATGTTTACAACTGCGCCCTGGCTCCAAAGCTCAAGCTCTTGCTGCGTGATGTGCGCCTGAGCGATGATGTCTCTCTGCGTTTCAACAACAGCAACTGGGACGGCTATCCTCTCTTCGCCGACAACTATATCAATCAGATTGCTGCCCTGCCTCAAGAGGAGCAGGTAATCAATATCTTCATGGAGCTGTCTGCTCTTGGTATTGCCCAGCCCTTGTCAAGCAACATTCTGGAGTTTCTGAAGGCTCTGCCAGCTTGCGCCAAGGAGAAGGGTATCACCTTCTCTACTCCTATCGAGATTTGCAAGAAGATGAAATCGGTAGGCGAGTTGAATGTTCCTGATACCCTGAGTTGGGTAGACGAGGAGCGCGATGTCAGCACATGGTTGGGTAACTCTATGCAGCGTGAGGCTTTCAACAAACTTTATAGTGTTGCCGACCGTGTCCGCATTGCCAACGATCCTCGTATCAATCAGGACTGGGATTACCTGCAGGCAAGCAACAACTTCCGCTTTATGACCACCAAGCCCAGCAATGTGGGTCTCGACCGTGGTATCTACAGCGATCCTTTCGATGCTTTCACCAACTATATGAATATTCTTGGCGACTTCCTCAATCGTGTCAACGACTTGTATCCTTCTGATGTGGATAACGATCAGCTGGAGGGTCTTCTCACCACCATCAAGAATCAGGATGAGGAAATCGAGGTAAAGGACAAGGAGATTGTCCGTCTGCAGGCTAAGCTCGAGAAGATAGAGAAAGAGGCAGAAAAACTCCGTGCCGAGAAGAAGCCTGCTGCCAAGAAGACTGCTACTGCAGCCAAGGCTCCTGCCAAGAAGACAGCTACTAAGGCTTCTGCTGCAGCCAAGAAGGCTCCTGCAAAGAAAGCTGCCACTAAGGAAGAAACTACAGAAAAGAAATAAGAGTATAATCCTATAAACATAAAAAAGGCAATCTGCTGTTTGACAGATTGCCTTTTTTGTTTGTTCTATATTGACTGGTGATGAGCCTGTAGTGAACAGTGCTGGTTATTTCACAACGAATTTCTTGTTGTTGAAGATATAGATACCTTTCTTCAGACCTTCGTAACCTTTTTGTGCTACAACACGGCCGCTGAGGTCATAGATGTTGGTGTCTGCCATAAGCTTATTATCCACCGTGATACCAGCTATAGAGCTTGTGGCGTCAGTGTAAAGAGTAAATGCCAAGATGCATTGTTTTACTTTCGGTGTGAAGGTCAACGTGTGCTCTACAGGAGAATCAAACTCTACAGTATATTTCTTTACGCTCTTGTCCTTAGGGAAGATATAAGTAGTAGCATCGTAGCTCTTGCCGTTAATCTCACCAATGTATGCGTCTGCATCTGTATAATTGTCATTGCCCTCTATATCCATCTTGACAATCTTGATGCCATCAGGAATGATGATGGTATATTGATAGGCACTGTACTTGATATAGTTAGTTCCTGAGCCAACATCATATTTCTTGCCTTTCTCGTTAGAGATAGAGAAGCCATTATTGAAAGTACCTGCTACCTTGTCAGTCAGAGTTTTATTATTCAAAGTATAAACTCCATTAGGATCTGTTTCTATAGTACCTGTCGATGTGGCGTTGCACTGATCCTCGTAGGTGGAGTCAAACTTCTTCAGCCACATAGCACCACTGCTTACTGTAATCTTTGATCCATTCTTGAACACGAGATTATCTACGAAGCGGATATCGATACCCTTCTTGGCAGAAATCTGTACGTTGTCGAGTGTCACGTTCTTGATGTGGCTCTCAGGGCGACCAACAAAGAAGATAGCGTTGCCATCGCAAACATCTGTTGTCTTCACATTCTGCAGATAAATACCATTATAGGTTGGGGTAGTGCTATCCAATGCTCTTGCGTTAGCCTTGTCTACCGCAGGATCGCTATTGTAGTTTTTGTCGTAGAAGCAGTCGATAGAGAGTGGGTTCTTAACCTTGGTCATAGTGAAGTTAGTAAACTTCCAGTCTTCCTCACCACCGCCACGGAGAGTACCATCACTATTGATACCAGTCTTCATACGGATACCAGCTGTGGTACCATTCATGGTGATGTTATCGAACCATACATGCTTGATGTTCTTAGTATAGCTACCGATAGAAGCACCATGGCCTGTACCGAAGTCGCAGTTCCATACATGGATGTACTGTGCGTCATTGTCGCAAACTACATTATCGTCACCATTGCTGATATTACAGTTGTAGATGTTGACGTATGGACCCCAGATAGAGACACCATCCGTGTTATGAGATGCCTTGCCCTTTCCTGCTTCTGAAGCAGGTTCGCTGATGGTTACGTCATGAATAGTAGCATGACTTGCCTTACCGCTATTGCTGATGGTGATGTTCACACCGGGAGTATTCTGAATTTTGAAGTTGCGGAGCAAGAAATGCTTACCCTGTTCAAAGCGTATCATCGCACCAGGGTTGAAGGTCTCGCTTTGCTCTTTTGCCAGCCACCAGCGTGCTCCTTGTCCGTCGATGATAGATGTTTCGCCTTCACCCTCGATAACAACATCGGTAACATTCTTGCCCTTGTTCTTTCCGCCTATGAATACAGTCTTGTTGTTAGGAGCCTTACCATATTCTACGAGCTTCAGGGTAGCACCTGCGCAAAGGTGGAGTACGGTCTTAGACTTGATGCTGAGTACCTCGGTCTTATTTGTCATCTGGTCTGTGCTGCCAAACATCCATGTACCAGCTGGAATTACGACCATACCGCCAGTAGTAGGAACAGCATCAAGGGCTTTCTGAATAGCCTTGGTGTTGTCTGCTGCCGATGTGGAGGCACCGTAGTCTTTGATGTTCAACGTATTTGCTGATGTGATGGCTGGCAACTGTGGTAACTCAACTGCTGTCCATCCCTCAGGAGTGTTCTGAGCATTTTGCTCAGCGGTGATTCCCGCAAAAGTAGTCTGTGCCTTTGCGAGTACGGGTAATGTCATAAGTGCTGCAAGCACCATGTTTTTGAAAAAAGTCTTGTTCATAAATTAGGCTTATATTTATTATATTGCAAAATTACAATTATTCTATATATAATAAGGTGTAAACCTCAGAAAATTATACGAAAACGATTACGTATAAGGAAACGAACTTTCGCAAGTTTTGCTCCACACGCCCTGAAGGGGCTAAGAACTTTTGGGCCTTCAGCCCGTACATAAACCATTTGCGAAACTTGAGTTCACTTCCTCTTCGATGAATCTACGAATTCTGTCTTGTTCTTTGGAAGTAGGGGAGTGGTAATGAAATAAAAAAGTGCAATGCCCGATGTGAGCATTGCACTTCCTATGCGCTTATGATTTTAATTTCTTGATTTCCTCTATAGATAAACCTGTGGATTGGAAAATGATGTCCATTGGTGTATTTAAAGCAAGAAGTTTGAGAGCGATTTCTTTGGCTTTTTCTTTTTCTCCTTCAGCTCTTCCTTCAGCTCTTCCTTCCGCTCTTCCTTTTGCTTCTCCTTTTATTATTCCTTTTTCCTCTGCATGCTTATATACAGCATAATTGTCCCACATGACCATCATGCTGTTGTCGTATTTCTCCTGCTCTTCTTTTGTCAGGGTCTTTGAGTCTGCTATTTCTGCCAGTCTCTTGAATATTTTGTGCTGAGCCTCAAAAGGCATTTTCTCTAAAGTCTCCATATGCTTCAAATTATAAATCCAACAATCTAAAAACGTATTACACTCCTCTTCTTTCTTTTTGAAAAGGGGCATCACCAAGTAGATAAAACGGATTTTGTTAGAATAAACTTCTCCGCTTTCTTTGTCTGCCAGCACAACGTCTGTTCTAAACTTCTTAGGTGTATTTTCGTCTACATCGAAGTTCATGAAGCAGATTACGTAAACAGGCGTAAGATGGTAGTCCCATTGTCCTTTTACGCCTTGGTCAACTATCGTTTTAGAAGCATAAAACAGAGAGCGGTCTATGAAATAAGCCTGACTTTTGTTTTGCATCTCGACGATAATGTGCTCGCCAGTATCAGTTGTACAAAAGACATCGTATATGATTCCTCTTTGGTCTTTTGTTTCCGGCAACATTTCCTTGTCCTTAAATTTGACATTAGTAATGTGTTGTTCTCCTAAGAGAAGTTGGTTTAAGAATTCTATCAGCAAGTCTTTGCTGTATTCTTGACCGAAGATTCTCTTGAACGACCAGTCTGAGAAAGGGTTGATGTATCTTGCCATATCTTAACTATTTTAATACCTCGCTGCAAAGATACATTTTTTCTTGATAACTTCCAAGTGAAATAATAAAAAAAGTGCAATGCCCGATGTGAGCATTGCACTTCCTTTATAGTTTGTTATAGCGAAGCATCTTGTGGATGCTTGCTATTTGCTTATTCTGCTTTGTACCAGCGTGGGTCACCGATACGGTCGTCTATCTTCATTGTGAAGTTGTGGTTGGCAGGATCAGTGAAGATCTCATCTGATGTCAAGCTGCCTGCAGCGAACTCCTTGATGTCGTTAGAACCGTAAACACAATCCTTTGCACGCATAGATTCGTTGATAACAATAGAACCTGTAGTGCGGACACCTCTTGCTGCTGCATCCATGGACATACCAAGAACAGTTCTGATGATAGTCAGGTTGGTGCTCAACTTGTTGGAATCCATGAAATACTTACTACCGGCAACGTTGTTGTAGAAGGTACAGTCGCTGATAGTCACGCCGCCAGAGATAGCAGCCTTCAACTGGATGAAGTTGTGGCTTGTAGTATCGAATGTAGAATTCTTCAATTCCAATTTACCTACATTTGTGTTGACATGACCGATGTAGAATACTGGGTAACCACCACCAGTAGACATGTTAGTCATCACGCAGTTGTCAACCAAAATCTTATCAACGCTAACTACACCACCCTTTGTACGGAATACAGAACTTTCGAAGCCAGAGAATGTACAATCTGTGAATGACAATTCACCTACTGCAGCATCTTTATCCTGGTTGATGAGGTACTGGCAACCAGTATCCTTCATACTTACGTTCTGGAAACGGATGTAAGCGTGTGAGCCTGCGATGTCGAGGCACTTCTTCCAATTTAATACAGGTTTGCTCTCGCCTGCTAAGCCGAAGAATGTAACTGAAGCACCCTCAGGAATCTTTACGTTGGCATCTGTACCATCCTCTGCTGTAGAAACCATGGTGTAAGTCTGACCAGCCTGCAAACCGATGGTAATAGCAACATTGGTCTTACCAGTCTTCTCCTGAGCAGCAGTTACGATGTTTGCAATCACGTCGTTGTTGATGGTTGTGATAGATGGATCCAACTCTACCTTCTCGTCACCAGCAGGCATTGCAGCAGCAGTGCTTGCTGTAACAGAACCACGCTTTGTGTCATTGTAATAGATGTTGATGGTGTAATTGGTTGAAGGTGTCAAACCTGTAATGGTATAGCGACCTGCAGCCTTTGCCTCGTCATCCAACTCGATGGTGCGTGGCTCCTGTCCTTCCTCTTCTGTACCATCTGATACAGTCAACTTGGTAACAGCCTTGCTTGCGTCCCAAGATACGGTGATGAAGTCTTCGCCACGATCAGCGTTTGCTACAGCATTCATGATCTGTTCTGACTTGGTCTTGAAGGTAGTCTTTGTGCTTGAAGCATAGTGTACCCAATGGCTGGCAGTCTTCTGAGAAGAGAGCGCACGCATACGGAGTGAGTACTCTGTATCGCCGATAAGACCAGTGATGGTATAAGGACTGTTATCAGTCTCGAAGGTAAGCACCTCGTCAGAATTGTCCCATGCCTCATCGTCTTCCAAAGTAGCAGTAGTCACTTGAATCTCAAATTTCTCTGCACCATTTGCCTTCATCATGCCGGCATCGAAAGTAACTTCAGCCTCAGTGTCTGTTGGATCTACTGACAGAGATGTTGCGCTAAAGCAACGGTCTAAGGTTGGGTCGATGTCCCAGTCCATCTTGTCAGTACAAGAGACCAATGTTGCAGCGAGCAACATGATGGCCCAAACTGAATATTTTATTGTTTTCATTGTTGTCTTTTGTTAATGATTAGAAACCATAAGAGTTTGCCAAAGCGTTTCTTGAGTCGGCAATAGTCTTGGTGTAGATAGGCAAGATGTAACGGTTCTTCACACCATGGTCTGGTGTTTCTAATGTACCGTCGATGCTTGTACCTACAAGACCTGCACTGATGGTCTTCAGGTTTTTAGTATACTCAGAGTTAGATTTGTCTCTTGCCTCTTCGTCTTCAAAACCACAACCTGTAGCTTTGTTATCATAGTCAGTCTCGGTCTTGCCATTCTCTAAGCCATACCAAGCGATAGAACTCTCGTCGATGCGAGTCTTAGTGGCATCGGTATAGTTGAAGTAGATAGTGGTAGGCCACTCCATACATTTCTGAGCATACTCAGCCTTAGCTTCTGCTATTTTGCTTGCCAGCATACCCCAACGTACGAGATCCCACTTACGTGCACATTCGCCAGTCAACTCCCAAGCATTCTCCTGAGCGATATCGTTCAAGAACTGCTCCTTGTTGTGGTTGGCAGCAGCCTGCAAGAAGTCACCTTCGATAGAAGTATCGTTGTTGCTTTCCTTCACACCACGGTTATGAACCATAGCCAAAGCCTGAAGTGCTGTCATGCCAGCATCGCCCTGGTAGTTGCCATTGGCACCAGCCAACTCGTTCATTACCTCTGCATACATCAACAGAACCTGTGAGTAGCGCATCTTTACAACGTTAACACCTGTGGTTACCTTTTCTGTAGATGCCTTTGCTGCAGCCTTCCACTCTTCGCCCATCCACTCAGGACGCCACTTACCAATAGTGATGCCGAATGGCTTCACGCTCTGCTTGTCTGGTTTTACATCTCCGATACCTTCTACGGTTTGACCATTTAATTCTCCATACTGTACAGGGCAGCATGTTACGTTGCGGCGTGTGTCATCCTTCTCGTAAGAGTAGAGGAGGGTAGCTGTGGTATTCAATTTACCAGTAGAGTTACCTTTCTTACCAAATTCTGATGTAGAACCTTTGATACGCTTACCTACTGTATAACCAAGCTCGCCTGTAACATTCAGCAACATAGGTATCTCAAAGATGTTCTCTTTGTAGGTTTGATCAAGCTGACGGGCACAGAGAAGCTGCCACTCGTTCTTGAAACTTGGGTTCATGCTGTGTTTGCCACTCTTGATAATCTCAGTCAACTTAGCCAAAGCCTTCTCGTAGTATACCTTACGGGTAGCCTCGTCAGGACGCTGTGTAGGATAAGTAGGATCAGAGAACTCTGGGAGATTCTCGTAACCTTCCTTAGCACTTTCACGGATAGCATAGCCTGCACGTGTCAAGGCTACCTGTGCATAGAGAGCATCAGCATAACCCTTAGTAGCATGCTCTGTAGTATAGTTGCCTGTACCTGCCCATGGGAGCAAGTTAGAAGCCTCTTCCAAGTCTTCGAGCAGACCATCGAGAATTATATCACGGTCGGTCTTTCCCTCGTAGGCATCGCTCAAGTCAGGCTTGGTAGCAGATGTCTTGTAAGGCACATCACCCCAAAGGCGAACCAAGTCGAGGTAGAGCATAGCACGAAGAGTCAGTATTTCGCCTAAGTAGCGCTTCATTGCTGTTTCTTCAGCGATAGTGCTGTTGCGGATACCTTCGATGGCTTTGTTGCAATATTCGATACAGCCATAGATGTTGGTCCATGTTGTACCCAAGTTAGCCCATCCGCCTGCAGTACCATTATAGTTCATGTAACCACGCTCGTTAGAAGATGTTGAGGTTGAGCCCAAACCATCGATTAACTCGGTATCTGTGTTGGCACCGTAAGAGATGGTCATACGGTTGGCATACATATTATCCTGTCCGAAATCACCATAAATCTTGTTGATTTCAAGACCTGTGAAATAGCTTGAGTTGAACACGTTCTCCTGGTCCAGAGCTGAGTCAGCTTTCTGATCAAGGAAGTCGGAGCAACTTGTCAGCATGACACCCATTGAGAGTGCTGCTATTCCTAATATCTTTTTCATATTTTGTTTTCTCCTTTGTCTAAGTTAGAATGTCACGTTAATACCAGCTACGAAAGAACGGCTCTTAGGATAAGCAGCGTAGTCGATACCTGGTGTCATAGGATTGCCCTTAGAAGATGTGTCCACCTCTGGGTCGTAACCACTGTAGTTGGTGAAGCAATATACGTTGTAAGCAGTGAAGTATACACGTACGCTCTCAAGCCATGCTTTCTTTACCCAGTTCTTAGGCAATGTGTAACCTACGGTAATGTTATTGATGCGCAAGAATGAAGCATCCTCCAAGTAGGTATCCAAGATCACCATATTGCTGTTGGCTGCTGGATTCCATACGTTAGCATTGGCGTTGATCTCGTTGAGACGGCTCATCAAGCCCTCAACACCACCATAAGCTTCAACAGTTGAACTTGAAGGACGACCGAGGTTCAAACCATTAGTTGGGTCTACCCATGTGTAACGGTTGTTAGAGTTGTAATCATTGATAATGTTCCAACCTGCAGAAGTACCGCTGTAGAAAGAAGCACCCTGTGCTGTAGCATTGTAGATCTTGTTGCCCAAAGAATAGTTACAGAAGATGTTGAAGTCGAAGTTACCAAAGTTGGTCTTCCACATACCATCGAATCCGAAACCACCAGTTACTTCAGGAACGGTATTGCCCAAGCGCTGGAAGACAGGATCACCATTCTCATCACATTCTACCTTGGCACCACCAGGATAGAGAGAACCACCAAACTTAGAGTAAGATTTGTTATTTACGTCACCACCTACATGACCGTCAGCCTCTGTAGCCAAGCGCCACTTGGCACCATCATAGATAAGGTCGCCTGTGCCTGTTGCAGGGTCGAATACGGTATAGAAACCTTGCTGCTTGTAGCCCCAAAGCTCACCTAAGCGGCCACCTTCCTCGAGCAGGAAGTCACCATTACCTTTGGTTACCTTGGTACCACCCCAGCTTGATGTCTCATAGTGTGCGCCACCTTCCAACTTGTCAATCTTGTTCTTGTTGTAAGAGATGTTGAAGTTGAAGTTGAGGTTAAACTTCTTGCTGTCTACGATAGCAGCATTCAGTGCCCACTCAATACCCTTGTTAGAGGTAGTACCTACGTTCTGGTACTGACGCTCATAACCTGTTGCTGAAGGCAAAGTCTGAAGCATCAGCAAGTTTTTGGTTGTATTCCAATAGAAGTCCAAAGTACCGTAGATGCGGCCACGGAGGAAACCGTAGTCGATACCGAAGTTACGAGTTGTAGTGGTTTCCCACTTCAAGTTAGGATTGTAGAGAACGGTCTTGCCGTTAGCCTTATAAGACTCGAGCATACCAGTGTTCACCTCATTGAAGCCTGGGTGCTTGCCAGCAGCATCAGCCACGCCATAAGTGGGAGAAAGCATACCAGAAGGGATGCGGTTGTTACCTGCTGTACCCAAAGAGAGACGAAGCTTCAAGTTAGAGAGCCACTTGTCGGCACCCTTCATAAACTTCTCGTCAGACATACGCCATGCCAAAGCCAATGATGGGAACAAGCCCCAACGATTGCCCTTACCAAACTTAGAAGAACCATCCTCACGCAGAGTGAAGGTCATCAAGTACTTGTCTGCCAAGGTGTAGTTGATACGACCGAAGAAAGAAAGCATATTGTCCTTAGCCTTGATGTCAACCTCGTTGCCAAGAGTGCTTTCTGCTGTATTGGTGAAAGAAAGAATCTGATCGATAGTGAAATCTACAGGGAAGTCTACTGATGTGCTGGTACGTGTAGTCTGCATATCAGAGCTCCACTCATGACCAATCAATACGTTCAGGTGATCACGGCCACCGAAGAGCTTATTGTTGTCATAAGTCAAAGTGTTGGCGTTGCGCCATGACTTGTATGTGTCGCGAACAAATTGAGCCTGTGGGCGACCATTGTGACCAAACTTAGAGTTGTTAACAGCCAAAGCAGTCCATGCTTGGTCTGTGTCATAGTATTTCCAGCCATAGCCAAACTCGGTCTTGGCTGTCCAGTGCTTGAATGGTTTCCATGTCAGAGCAGCATTGTAGTTCTGCTGGAAACGTGTCTGCAATTTGTAAGTACCATCCAGACGCTCCATTGGTGAGCGGCGAGAAGAAGATGAGTTTTCCTCGTCTTCATCAGCAGATACCAACTCCTGGATAGGAGCGAAGGTGATGGTCTGTGCTACGGTTGAGTTGGCAGCATTGCTGTCATTGGTGTCAGCACCACCGCTAAGGCCCTTGATCTTCTGATATGCCATACGAGCATTGAAGTCAAAGGTCAGCCACTTGTTGAGCTTGGCCTGCAACTTAGCACCGATGTTGTCCTTGTTGTAGCCAGACTTCTCCATGATGCTGTTCTCCTGATTGTGAGCATAGCTTACATTGTACTTGAAGTCCTTGCTACCACCACTTACGTTGGCATTGTAGATAGCCTGTGTACCTGTACGACCGAATACCTCATCCTGGAAGTTGTGACCTGTTCTTGATTTCCAGATGTCATAGTCTGCATAGTTACCATAGTTGCTACCACCCAGGTTTGATGGGTTGTTGCTGGCGCTTGCAGTTTCGTACTGGTAGAGTACGAATTCATAAGGATTGAGAACTTCGATTTCCTTAGCGTTCTTCTTCCAGCCGTAAGAAGCGTTGAAGTTTACCTGAGTCTTACCTTCAGAACCACTCTTTGTAGTAATGATGATAACACCATTAGCACCACGGGCACCATAAATAGCTGTAGAAGAGGCATCCTTCAAAACGTCGATGGTTGCAATTTCGCTGGGAGCGATATCGCTGATAGAGCTTACTGGGAAGCCATCGACAATGTAAAGAGGAGAGTTGTCCTGTGACAGAGAACCACCACCACGTACACGGATCTTTACCTCTGCGTCAGGTGAACCTTCGGTTGTGGTGATGTTCACACCAGCCAACTTACCGGTCATTGCCTCGCTGACGTTAGAAACAGGAACGTTGGCGATTTCCTTAGAAGAAATGGAAGACACAGAACCAGTCAAGTCCTTCTTCTTTACTGTACCGTAACCGATAACGACAACGTCGTTAAGGCTGTTGGACTCGTCCTCGAGCTTAACGGAAACGGTTGATTTACCTGCAACATTTACGACCTGAGTCTTCATACCGATGTATGAGATCTTCAGTTTCTTACTGTTGCCTTTCAATGTTAAGGTGAAATTACCATCAATATCGGTAGCAACGCCATTGCTCTGCACACCCTGCTCGAAGACAGAGGCGCCGATAACTGGCTCGCCCGTATTGTCGATAACTGTACCCTTTACGGTTTGCGCAGATAGGCTTGCTGCAAAAAACAGCATGATGCTAACCAACGCAATTCTAATTTGTTTTAAATTACCAGACATACATTTATTTGGTTAGATTAGTAAAAAATATATTTCTTCGCTGCAAAGATACTATCTTTTTTGGTTTTTTAATAAATATGGTGTGTTAAAATCTACGTAAACGTTTTCAATATTTGCGTAAAAAAAATTTTTTACGTATAAAAAACAAAAGGTGCAACACCCACGAACGGGTATTGCACCTTTTTTATTTATTCAGTAAGTTTCTTTTACTTCAGTACCACTTTGCTGGTCTTCTTGCTACCGTCAGTCATGGTCTTTACGACGATGTTGATGCCACGCTGCAACTTGCTTACCTGAACACCATCGGCAGAGTAGATCTTGGTGCTCAAAACATCGGAAGAAGTTGCGATGTTCTCAATGCCGGTGCTGGTGCTTGCTACGGTAGCCTCGCCAAGACCACCCATCTCGTTGGCTGCACGGACACTCCATGTCGCAGAAGCATCGTCAACGGCGTATGTAGGTTCAACGGTGAAGTCAACCACCTTGCCGTTCTTGCATACTGCCCAGAGCAGAGCATAGTTGCTGTTGTCCCAAGTCAGTTCGTTACCAGCAATCTTCACATTAGTTGGAGCAGAAGCCTGTTCGGTGGCAGCTGTTGGATCCCAGTCATCATCAGCGCCCATAACGGTTTCGATAGTGTAGAATGCAGCTTCCTCTGCTGTAAGGACAGGACTTTCTGCTGTCTCGTTGCGACGGTTGGTATAGTTATTTCCATCCTTTGCATCGTAGGCATCATAAACCTGCTTTCTTCCGCTCAGGTCTACTGCAGTGCCTGTAGCTGTGGTAGAGTTGTATTCAGCAAATCGCTTAGGATAACCACCGCTCATCTCGTCCCAACCTGCTGCTGTAGGAATCACTTCCATCTTGGTGTCGATGAAGAGAGCGATAGGAGTGCCCTTGCCCCAAGGACGACCGAGTTTGTACTTACCGTTGATACCTGTGGTTGATCCGTCCTTGATGGTACAATCCTTGAAGATGTAGCCATACTTGGTAGGCTGCGAAGGTACGGCAAGATAGCCGGTGCCACACATCAAGAGATCTACATTATTATAATATACGTCACCCTTACCGCAGAGGTAGTCGGTGTTGCCACGCAGGATACCACCCTCGAAGTAGAAGCGACCCTTCTGGTTGTTGGATACGTAGGTGTCCTGATAAGCCCAGAGGTTGACGTTCTTACAGATAGTCTTGTTACTCTTATCGTTGAGTACGATGTCACGACCCTTGCCGTCGCCCATGCTGCTGTACATCTTGATGTCCTGGAAGTAAGTGTTTGTTGCACCGCTTTCCAAGCTCAATACATCACCACGTCCAATTCCTTCCAATACGTTGGCGATATTGTAGCCATTGCTGCTTTCTACTGCTGGTACTGTATTGGTAATTGAAGTATTCTCATTGCTTTCACCGATGATAGATACATTAGGTGTATTCATATAGGTGGTAGCACTTGGATACTGCTTGCCATCAATACCAGTCACCATGCTGTTCGGGTTGGCAGGAATCTTGTAGTCGCCCTGCTTGATGAAGATGCGGAAACGCTTGCTGGTATCAGCACGCTTGGCTGCTGCTGCGAGAGCTTCAGTGAATGAACCGTCTGTTGGTACGATGAAGTCATAGAGAGCCTTGGTTACTGCAGGCTTCTCCTTGGTGGTGAAGCTGAAGGTGATGTCGCTCTTGATGGCATTGTCGGTCAAGTCGGCTACTGAACCAGCTGCGAGAGCGAAGGTATATTCTGTAGCGTAGCTCAAACCCTTGTAGGCAAAGGTGATGGTCTTGCCAGATACGGTACCTGTCAACTCCTGACCATTGAGGGTTGCCTTGGCGTTTTCTGTCAGTTTCACCTTCTCATCGAAGGTCAATACAATCTTACCATTAGCTGATGCGTTAGTAGCACCTATTGCAGGTACCTGACTCTTGAGTTCAGGAGCTGTGCCGTCATTGAAGAGCTGTGCTGTACCTGTGATATAGATCTGAGCGAGAGCGATACCGTCGTTGGTACCTGTTGTTCCCTTGACAGATGAAGTCTTGTCAGCAATCCAGCGAACAAATACTGCAGCCTGGTTGTTGGCATCGGCTGGGAGAGTGAACTCGCCTGCTGTCCAAGCCTTGGCTCCTGGCATAGCGATGGCGCCAACCTTGGTCCATTTCTCGCCATCAAGAGAGTACTCTACATTGTAGGTCTCGTAAGCATTATAGTTGTAGAGCATGCTGCTCTTTACCTTGATGTCGGTGAATGCTGTGGCGTTGAACTTGGTCTGCCAGTATGTTTCACCCAGAGCCTTTGTTGAAGTCTTGGTCCAGTTGACTGCTGCATTCTTGCCTTCATAGCCACCAGCCTTGTTGCTCTTGTCGAGCCAAGGGAATGTGTTGCCTTCTGCATCACGGAGTACGAGCTGTACTGCGTCATTGTCTGCTGCAGCAAAGTCGGCAGTGCGACCTTCCTTGCCTTCCTGATAGAAGTCCCATGCCACGATATAGTCCTTGGCAGAGAATGTGGCAGTGAATGCCTGGTCAGCCTTCATCGTAGTTTTGATTTCTGCTGTTGTCTCACCATTACTCCAGTTGTTGAAGTCGATGATGTCGTTTCCTGTTGCGGTAAGAGTTATCTCTGTACCTTCCTCATACATCTTCTTGCCATCTACCATCTCTGGGGCAGGAGAGAGAGTCACCATATAGTCCTTGGCTCCACCTTCTACGTTTACGTCGAGTGCATAGGTGTTTACCTTTTTGTAGTTGGCAGTGAGAGTCTGGTCTTCTGTTACAGTATATTTGAATTTGCTTTCAGTAGAAAGTTCTGTGCCATTCTTGTCTGTCCAGTTGACAAAATTATAACCGAATTTATCGGCTGCAGTCAGTGTTACCTCGTCGTTCTCCTGATATTCGTCAGACTTAGGATAGACGGTAATGTCTGCGATGCCTTTAGGATTGGTTACGACAGAGAGTTTGTATTTGTTTACTGCAACGAGTGTTCCGTTGACGGTGCCTTCGATAGTAACAGGACCGAAAACAGCCTGCTTGTTAGAAGCTACACCGATAGTAGATGTCAGATAGAAGCCATCTGTACCAGCCAAGGCTGCCTGCTGCTCTGCTGTCAGTGTGATTTCAAACTGATGGATAGCGGTGTTATCATATGGTTGTTTTGATGTAGCCTTTCCTTGGCGCCATGCGGTATAGGTGCCCAGTGTTACCATTTCTCCGTTTGCCTTATGGGCGCTAATAACGATTCCGTTTTCTACATCCGTGCCACAGCGGTTTACATAACCGCTCACCTTGGTTGGGGTGAAAGTAAGTCCTGCAGCAGGACGAACAAACCAGTTGATTTCTGTTTCCTTCTTTCCTGAGTCATTACCAATTTTGAGACCTTTGATACCTGATGCGGTACCATCCGCCTTGGTAATTTCGAGAAGTCCTTTCAAAGATAAGTTTGCTCCGTAATCAAATGCAATGGTGCTGAAAGCATCAGTAGGAGCTGTTGTGTTGGCACTTGCATTACTGAGGTCGTTCATCGTAAATACGACGCTGGCAGCCTCATTGTTGAAAGTCTTGCCAGCAGGTTTGCTTGCAACGACAGGAAGGGTAATCTTCAAATAGCTATAGTATGAACCATCGCCAATGACGATGTTCACTGTTTCTGCACTTGACGCGATGGTCTGGCTGATGACTTTACCTGAAGTATATTCTGCCTGTCCATCAATTGTTGTCGTTGTGATATTGCCGTATGCAGCCATTTCGATGGTTGCACCCTTGCAAGAAGGAACGGTGATGATGCCGTTTGCATTCATCTGTGCCCATTCGTCTGCACGACCTGCATTGTTGAACTTAGCTCCGCTTGGTGTTCCGTCGAGGTCAATCTTTACATCAATGGTTTCACCATCGACAGTCGCCTGGGTTACCAAAATGCCTTTCTTTCCTTGATAGTTGATATCCTGCGCACCATTTTTGTGACCGAAGTAATAGGTGAGGGTGGTTGCCTCTGTGCGGTCGGCAAGCGACTTGGTGTTGGCAGTGAACACTGGGGTCAGTGTAGCACTTGCGCTTGGAGCAGTGATGGTTTCACCAGGCTTGTAGGTGTTGGTGCCATCTGTCCAGCCTGTCAAAGTGCTGCCAGCAACGTAAAGAGTGGTATTGACAGGAAGAGTATAACTGCTTCCCACTTCTACCGTCGCGTTTGCAGGGAGTGTTCCTTCTGCTGTTGTCGTTCCTAAAGAGTAAGTGAGGGTAATGTCACTTGCCAAGTCAGCAGCGTTTACAGCCTCAACTGCCAAATAAGGAACATAGCCTCCACCTTCTATAGTAAGGGTAGTGGCTTCTGTGCCTTTGTAAACGCAAGAGGTTACATTGGCGGTTTTGTTTCCATGCCAGCAATTTCCTGCTTCTTTTACATTAATTGTTCCGATGGTGGTTCCTTGTGCGTCTTTTACAGTGGCAGTACTACCATAGGTACAATTACCCATTGTGATTTTTACGGGACCTGTTACAGGGACTGTTGCCTTGAAGTTGGTCACTCCATGTTGATTGTCATGATACTTGCATGAAATCGCAACATTAGCATCCGTTGCATCTGCCGCAACACGAGTCGCGCTTCCGTCGGTGGCTATTGAGACTCCGAAAGACGTAGCCGACTTAGTTGACATTTCATCAGCAGTAAATAAACTGCCGCCTGCCAAGTCGAGTTTAATGTCTCGGAAATCACCCGCCTTTGTAACGACTGAAACGAGTAGGACTAAGCATAGTAGTCCGAATCTTAGTAGATTTCTGTTCATTTGTTTGTTACTTTTTTAGGTTATATATACTTTATATTGTTTCCAGTAAATAAGATTAGGAGTTAAGGGTACTGCTTTTGGGTACAAAGTCTTTGCAAACGAGCGCAGAACATCAAACTTGCTTGAATGTTATGCCGAGTGTAGCTTAGACTTGGGTACAAAGGTAATGCAAAATCTTGATAGTTGTTCCTCCTTAATCTAATTAAACTCACGTAAACGTTTACGATGAATTCTTGCATTTTTGTCTTGCATTTTTTACGATTAAGTTGTACTTTTGCATCGTAGTCATATTAAAGACTAATTTCTAAAACATAAAACAAACAAAACAAACTAAAAACAAACGATTATGAAGAAATTCTTTACTCTTATTGCCGCTGTCGCTATGGCAGCAAGTGTGAATGCACAAGGTACTTACGCTGTAGCGGAAGGTGACGCAGTGACAGCTGGTGATCAAATTACATCTGTAAACAATGTAACTTTGACTTATTGCGAGAATGCTGGTACAGCTTTTGCGGGAGGTAAGGCTATGGGTAATTGGGCTGATGCAGACTTTACAGCTTATGTTTGTGGAAAGAATAATGGTAAGTTGGTTACTGGAGCTGCTCCAACAGGTTGTGTCTATAAGTTTGATACTAAAGTAGCGGGTGCTCTTACTGTTGCTGTTCAGTTGAATGCTACTAAGGGATTTCATGTTATAGGTAGTGATTTTGCTGAGGTTGCTCTTGCTTCTTACAATTTGCCTTCTGCTAAGGGTGGTGAGTCTCAAACAATGACACAGAATGAAAAGGGTGAAAATATTGTTGCCGTTAAATCAAATGGTACTGTTACTATCAATGCTGTAGCTGGTGGTACCTACTATGTTTTGGCTGCAGGAACAAAACTTGGCTTCTATGGCTTTAAGTTTACTGCTGGCACTTCTGGCATTTCAAACATCAATGCTTCTGAGGTTGCTAACGAGGGCGCTACATTCAACCTTCTCGGTCAGAAAGTGGCAAGCAATGCTAAGGGACTTGTTATCAAGAACGGCAAAAAGTTCATCAACAAGTAATTTCGTTTTCCCTTGCAGGACTTCGTTCCTGCAAGTCGCAAAAAAAATATAAGGTCTTCTGTTTCGGCAGAAGACCTTTTTTTATTCAACTATCGCAAGTAAGCGCCACATGTTCTGAAGGTGCAGAAAGTCATAGAAGCAGCACGCTCTGAAGGTGCAGAAGGCACGCTCTGAAGGTGCAAAAGGTCATAGGAGCAGCACGCCCTGAAGGGGCAGAAGCTCTTAGCCCAGGGCAGCGCCCTGGGTTATTGCGGGCGTTTGCCTATCGCCCTGTAAGGGCAAAAGCTTTAAAACTCCTGGCAATTTATAAAGCTTTTGCCCTTACAGGGCGCCTTGCTGATTGCCTTTATACCCAGGGCGCTGCCCTGGGCTAAGAGCTTCTGCCCCTTCAGGGCGTGCTGCTCCTATGACCTTTTGCCTCGCACCTTCGCCGATACGCATCAGGTTTCAAAGTACCGCATGGTAAGAGCTTGGAGAAGATATGAAAAGGCATTGTAAAAGTAAAAGGAGATATTGATGCTGGTATGTTGATAGATAGACCAGTTCTACAATATGTATAAGTCAGTCGGCTTCCATGTCGGTTGTACTTCATGTGAAGTGGCTTTGGAAATTGGTAAATATGAAAGTAGGAGGTAAATGTCTTTTATTAATAACATTTACCTCCTACCCAAATTATTCTGTCCGAAAAGAGAAAAATTACTTCTGTACGAACTTCTTGCCAGCCTTAATGACTACACCCTTGTATGCCTTACCTACCTTCTGACCTGCGAGGTTGAATGCAGGAGCATTCTCCAGTGTTGCATCGGTTGTGATGTTGTTGATGCCTGTGGTTACACCATTCAAAGAGTAGAGTTGATTATTCTTATCAAGTTCGTAGGTTTCGCCGTATTTCTTCAACTGACCCTTTACGATGACTACGTCACCCACTTTGAGTTGGTCAGCTGATGTAAAATCAGCACCTCCGAAATATTTACCACTATAAATATTCAGTTGTTCTGTAGCTGTACCATCATCTGAAATGTTGTATGTCAAGCTATTAAATGTGGTGTTGAGTGTACCTACACTTGAGATAATGCCCTTTACATAAACTTCAGTAGATAAACCTTCACCTGCGTCAATCAGCTGTTTTGCCTTTGCTACTGTATAAGCTGTCTCAGGAGTGTTTGAAATGTCAACGATGATAGGAGCATCACCTGCCTTGTAATATTCTACAGATTTTACGGTAATTAAACCATTATCCTTATCTTGTTTGCAATCGAATATCAGTTTGTAATAGCAGTTTTCTTTTGGCGTTTTAATTGTGAATACGGCATCTCCTGCTGCCAACTTTTCGAGGTTTACTGTTTCAAGAACAGTTTTGCCTTCTTTGTCTGATGTAACTTGATAGAATTGACGGAAGCAGCTTTGATTCTATCAATATTAACTACAACAGAAGAAATGGCTTTATCAATAGCAAAATCTGTAGTGATGGTTCCTACAAATGCACCTTTCTTTCCACCACATTTTATAAATGTCCAATTGTTATTCCAATTATTATTGTTGAATTTTACAATTGACCATGAGTCAGTACCAATTTTGGCTGTCCATGTCTTGTCGTAACCACTTATTCCGTTGGTGGCTTTGTTGTCATCTGGGAAGGTCAACGTTTTGTAAGCCTGTCCAAAGCTGAAATTAGCAATTAATGCCAACACAGCGATCATTGAAATGCGTAAAATTTTATTCATAAACGTAAGATTTAAAAGATTAATTAATGTTTTATTTAACTCTTAGGTGAAGAAAGTGCAAACGGGCGCAATGAAAGACAACTTTCAGATTGCCGAGTGCTCTTATCTTCTTTTGCAAAGTTAGTAAAAAATTAGATAGGTTGTTCTAAAAAAGGCATTAAATTTCGATTAAAATGCAAAAAGGTCGAAAAAAGGACATAAAACATCCCTTTTTCGACCATGAACGATAGGCTTTTCTTTATTTAATTACTTTGTCTGTTGCGGTTTTGCCATTGCTGTAGGTTATCTTTCTGATACTGATACCCTTGGCAGGGGCATTGAGACGAGAGCCGTTGAGGGCATAATACGTGATGGAAGCCACTTCGCCTTTGTCGACAACCGTCTGGCTGATGCCTGTAGAGGTAGAAGTTGGATAATACTCATCAACTGCGTCAATGGCATCGGTATTTTCTGACTTCATGATGTTTTCAACCAACGAGTTGGCATATACCTCTATGTTGGTATAGTAACCCTTAGCGTCGAGCGAGTAGGTGAGGGCATCAGAAGCGTCGTTTGGATTCAGGCCATTCGCCTTTTCCCATTCATCAGGAATACCATCCTTGTCGCTGTCGAATCCAGCAGGTCGTGAGCCTGTGCCGAAGTTGGTTTCCGTATAACCCTTCACATCTGACACCTTATCTATAATACCAGGTGAGTTGGTGATGCTTCCCTTATAGGTGGCTGTACCTGTCTTGGCTTCTTCCATGTATCGCGCATCTATTTCGTCGCGATAGAGGGATGCACCTACATAGGCTAAAACTTTTTCGTATGCTTCGGCAGCAGAGTGGGTGGTTACTTGTCCTGTTGGAGCTGGTTCATCCATCTTAATCTTGACACACGACTTGCCGCTGATAGTGGTATGAGCCACAGCATCGCCATAGAAGTTTTTGGCATCCGGACTATAGTATTCGCCGTTCAGGCTTGGAACGCCCTTGTCATAGCTGACACCTTTCCAGTCTTTATTAGCAGTTTTCGAGCCTTTGGTGGTCTCGGTCGTATTACCATTGATATAATAACGACTGGTCATGTCGTATAATTCTGGATGATTTTTGTCGGAGTTACTCTGTGTAGAAAGTGTAACAAGGGTGATACGGTCTTGGCTTCCTCGCTCTTTACCTGTGCTCACATCCACCTTGAGTCCATTCAGGGTTGTACCTTTCAAACTATGGCTGGGACCAGCCTTGTAGTAGTTGTTGACGATATTGATCTGTCCGCCACCAGGACCGCCATAGCAGGTTCCTTGAGCATTATACATCACGCAGTTGCGGAAATCTACGTTCTCAGCCTGTACGGTGTTCTGCCACTTATAGGTGCTGTATTCCTTGTTATTAGTATAGCCCGTCCAACCATATCGTGCACCATTGAAACGGGGACCACGGTTCATGAGATGAGCTACGAAGTTGTGGTGGAAACTTGCCAACTTACCACCCCAGATGCCGCCATAGCCATGAGCACCCTTGGAGTGACCGGGATTGGTAAGGCTCTCTGCCACGGTGCACCACTGCATGGTGAAGTTGTTGTTGTCATAGAACGAAGCCACCTCGTCGATACTCCAGCTGAAGGAGCAGTGGTCGTAGATGATACCCGTCTTGTTGCGCTGCCATGAGGCATCAGCACCGTCGTTGATGTCCTTCTCTTGTCCACGGCGAATGCGGATGAAACGGATGATGTTGTTGTTGCCCGGTTGAACGGTATAATAGCGCAGGGTGATGCCTGGCGAGGGGGCAGTCTGTCCGAGGATGGTGATATTGTCGGCGAATTTGAGGTCCGACTTCAGGGCGATGACACCCGCTACATCGAAGACGATGATTCTTTTGCCCGACTTGACAGCATCTCTGAAAGATCCAGTTCCGCTGTCGTTGAGATTCGTTACGTGATAGATTTTACCGCCTCTTCCTCCAGTAACAAATCTACCATGGCCTTCGGCTCCTGGGAAAGCAGGAGCCTGTGCCATGGTAGATATGCTGATGAGTGAGGCTGCAATGATAGATAATGATTTCTTCATTTGTTAGCCTGATTGTTTTTATAGAGTTACTTGATAAGTCCCTGCTGTTCCATTTCGAGACTTGCCCAGATAAAAGGACCTACGCCCTTGGCATCGTTGTCGCGGATAGGCTCGCTCATATAATATTCGAAGCTGCCGTCGCGCTTGTAGTTAGGCTTCTTGACGTATGGACCAGGGCCAGGGCCTAAGCCGCTTACTGCACAGCAGCGTGTCAGACTGATGGTCTTGTCGGCGTTTACCTTGATAAACTGTTTCAAGATACCATTGTATGCCTTCACGCCAGCCTTGAGATATTCCTCAGAGAGGTAACCCTTGCGGTAGCCCTTGAGCAGCACATAGGCAAACATCGAAGAGGCTGTGCTCTCCAGATAGTTCTTGTCGCTCTTCACGTCGAGCACGTCGTACCATACGCCAGTCTTCTTGTCCTGGTACTTCACCACACTCTTCATCGCCTTGTTCAGCAGGTCGATCACCTCCTGGCGGCGTGCGTAGTTCTCGGGCATGGCGTCGAGGCACTCGGTCATAGCCATCACATACCATCCCAAGGCTCTTGCCCAGCAGTGCTGGCTCTTGCCGTCTTCCTTGTTTGCCCAGAACTGCTGATGGGTCTCGTCCCATGCGTGCTTCCAGAGCTGCGTCTTCTCATCGTAGGTGCGATAGTCGGTCTTCACCATCTGGTCTACCGCATCGTTGAGATACTTCTCTGCCTTCTTGGGCTTCATGGTCTGTACGGCATAGTTGCAGTAGAAAGGCAGTCCCATGAAGATACCGTCGAGCCATACCTGGTTGGCGTAGATAGCCTTGTGCCAGTAAACTCCCTCCTTGGTGCGAGGCTGGTTCTGCAACTGCTTGAAGAGTGTCTTCAGTGCTTTCTCTGTTCCCTTAGAGGGGAAGAGGTTGTGCATGCGCAGGATGAACTTGGCAGTACGCACATTGTCGAGGTTGAAGTCTTCGTATTTGTAGCCAGTGATGTTGCCTTTCTCATCGATCATCTTGGCAGGATATTCCTTCAGGTAGTCGAGGATGGCATTGTTGCCTTCCTTGTAGTGCTCGTAGGTGTCGAGCATTCCCTCCATCTCGATACCCATCACATAGCTCCACTTGGGCTTGCTGCTGAAGTCGAGCAGGTAAGAGTGGGGCACACGCTTCATCTCGCTGTAGGTGAGCCATTCGCTATAGTTCTTGTAGGGCTGGTCTTCCTTGTTGAGAACGAGGGAGCCGTTGATGATGAGGTTGTCGAACTTCACGTTGCGGGTCTTGCCGGTGATCTTGACAGGCTCTTTCACCACACCGTCGAACTTACAGTTCTTGATATTGATGTCGTAGACATTCTCCAAAGAGTCGCGGCCGATAATCAGCACGCCGTAGTCGCTCTTCTGGCAGGTGACGTTCTCTACATTCACATTGTTCACGATAGGTTCGAAACCACGATAGCATATTTCTTTTCTCTCGTAGTCGAGGTTGATCTTCACCACAGCCTCCTTGCACTGACCCACGACGACGTTGCGCATATTGATGTTCTGCACCTGACCTCCACGGCAGTTGTTGGTCTTGATACGCAGGATGCGCTCCAAGTGTGGAGAGTCCATCACGCAGTTTTCGGCATATACGTTCTCGCAGCCACCCGAGATCTCACTTCCTATCACCACACCGCCATGGCCGTCTTCCATCTTGCAGTTGCGGATGATGATGTTCTTGGAAGGCTGGTTCCAGAGACGACCGTCGTTGTTGCGACCGCTCTTGATAGCGATGCAGTCGTCGCCGGTATGGAACACGCAGTTCTGGATGAGAACGTTCTCGCAAGCCTCAGGGTCGCAACCGTCACCGTTAGGTCCTTCGTTCCATACATACACACCGTCTACCGTGATGTTCTTGGAGAGCAGTGGATGGATGACCCAGAAAGGCGAGTTGATCATCTTGACATCCTTGATAAGGATGCGCTCGCAGTGTACCATGTTGACCAACTGAGGACGCAAGCCATAGCCCATACCGAACTTACGCTCGTCGAAAGGCACACCGTCCTCTGCCATCTTCAGCAGTTTGCTGCGTGAGCCCAACTTCTGGCTCTCTTTGGTCACACCCTCCTTGTAACCGAAACGAGGGCTGCCATTCCACTGCCAGAAGGTGTCGTTGTTGCCACCTCCATCGATGGTTCCCTTACCGGTAATGGCAATGTCGGTAGCCTTGTAGGCATAGATGCAGGGAGAGTAGTTCCAGCAAGCCAGACCTTCCCAAGAGGTACGTACCAGAGGATAGAGCTTAGGCTCGAAGGCAAAGTGAAGGGTGGCGCCTTCCTCAAGAACGAGGTTGACATGGCTCTTCAACTCAATGGCTCCTGTGTTCCAGGTACCCTTAGGGATGATCACCTTTCCGCCTCCCTTCTTGGAGACAAGAGAGATGACTCTGTTGATGGCCTTTTGGTTTTGTGCAGCCGTAGCTGTAGTCTTGGCACCAAAAGATGTGATAAGGAACTGGCGTTCGGCAATTTTTGGCAATTGGATGCTCTGCTCGATACGCTTGTACTCATTGTCGTCCCATCCTGCTGCAAAGGCGCAAGCTGGCAATAGGAGAGCGAGCAATAGTGTCTTTAAGTATCTCATAATTTGCTTAAAATAGATAATGATTAATACTGTAGTTGTTATTTTCGCCACAAAGATAATGAATTTATTTGGTAATGGTTGCGTACACAATGTTAAAAAACTCATTTTCCTTCAAAAAAGCTTGGAGTTCTCAATAATAAAGTTTATATTTGCAGCATCTTTTATAAGATTTCAATTTTCTTTATTGAAATCATTATCACGAGGTTGGTGCATCCTGCACCAACCTCTTTTTGGTATATATATAATTGAACTTTAGCAAGTTCAGAAGTTATAGAAGTTAAAGAAGTTATCACTTATCTCCTCAGCCACTAATTGTTAAAAAATAGTGTGAAAGATAATAAAAAAGTCTTCTTGTTTGGTGGTTTTTGATAAAAGTACTATCTTTGCAGTGATTTTTAACATTCCTAACACAATAAAAACAAATAGCCTATAGATTAAGATTTCTACTTGAAGAAACTAAAGAGGTTAGAAAAATGAGAAAACTCGAAGAAATGACCGATGAGCAACTCGCCTTGGCTTATGTCGAGGGCGACAATCGGGCATTCGATTTGTTACTGTCTCGCAACGAGGTGAAACTGTTCGGCTATATCATGTTTGTGGTTCACGACCAGGAAAAGGCGAATGATGTCTTTCAGGAGACATTCGTCAAGGTGGTTACCAAACTGCAGCAGCGCCAGTATGTGCCCAATGGCAAGTTCCTGGCATGGTGCATGCGCATAGCCCACAATGTGATGATGGACATGTATCGCGACAACAGATTGCAGAACATAGTGGAGACTCCCGATGACAACGATATGTCGAAGATAAGAGACGAATACGTGGTCTTCGATAATGCGGAGAACACTATCGTGCGGGGACAGGTGATGTCGGATGTTAAGAAGATGGTCAACCTGCTGCCACCTACCCAGAGGGAGGTGGTGTATATGCGTTATTACCAGCAGTTGTCCTTCAAGGAAATCGCCGAACTTACGAATGTAAGCATCAACACCAGTCTTGGCAGAATGCGTTACGCACTCCTTAACCTACGTCGTATGGCTAAGGAGCACGATGTCTTCTCGAATATTACAATGTTTTAAGACCGTGGATGGTGGCAAGTGGGTCTTTGCTCTTGAACACATAACTGCCACTCACCAGAATGTCGGCACCAGCCTCTATCAGGCGGGGAGCCGTTTCTGCCTGCACGCCACCATCGATCTCTATCAGTGCTTTCGAGCCGGATGACTTGATGAGTTGGCGCAGTCGTGCCAGCTTGCCTATGGTGTTCTCAATGAACTGCTGTCCGCCGAAGCCTGGATTCACACTCATCAGCAACACCATGTCCACATCGCAGATAATGTCTTCAAGCACGCAGACAGGTGTGGATGGGTTCAGCGTTACACCGGCTTTCATTCCAGCGGCATGAATCTGCTGTATGGTACGGTGAAGGTGGGTGCATGCCTCGTAGTGCACATTCATCATCATTGCGCCCGCCTTGGCAGTCTGCTCTATGTACTGCTCTGGGTGGACAATCATGAAATGCACGTCGAGAGGCTTGGTGCATACCTTTGACACCGCCTCAATGACAGGAAATCCAAAAGAGATATTGGGCACGAAAACTCCGTCCATTACGTCGAGATGAAGCCAGTCGGCTTCGCTCTTGTTGATCATCTCTATGTCGCTTCTCAGGTCGATAAAGTTGGCAGACAACAGAGATGGGGATATGATTGGTTTCATTCTTTGTTCTTATTTTAGTTGAGGCAGAACGCCTCGTAACGTCCGTTCATTTTGATAGCGCGATAAGTGTAGGCTATCTGTTTGATCATATTGATAGTCTTTCTCGACGGTCTCATTTCATCAGAAGTAGAATATTGCTTCATAGGCGTTTTATTATATGTTAAGTTCTTGCTTTTGTTAATATAACGATGCCTTTGCCACTTTATTATATTTCAGCAGAAGAATATTCTAAAAAAATGCAAGCGGCTTCGATGCCCAACGCAATTGCTTTCGTTGCTCATCGAAGCCGCTTTCATCTGCCATCGAAGCCGCTTGGCATAGAGGTTGTTGTCCCCATGATAGGGGGAGGAAGAAGTCTTGTTTATTTACTTACCTTTCTGGTCTTTCCATCGGCATACTTGACGATGTAGATTTGTCCGCGTTGCATCTCCTTGCTGTTGATGCGACGGCCCAGACAGTCGTAAACTCCCATTACCTGAAGACCTTGTGTAGTAGGAGTAGAGATACCTGTCGATGTAAACTGCAACTCAACACTATTGGATGGACTGCTTTCCCCAAAGCTTCCTGTGGCACTTACTGCATAGGTGTTGGTACCATCCAATGGAGCAGGGTCTACATAGTCGGTCGCTGTACTGGTGGCAATCTTGATGCCGTTTCTATACACGTTGTATCCAGTGATATTGTTGGAACTGCTGCCCAAGATTTCGAGGTTGTCAATCTGCCAGTAGTAGCTCAACCCCATGTTGTCTGTATCATAGCAGTGGAATCGGATTTGCATTTCTGCTGACTGATATTCCGAGAGGTCGAGGGTAACCTTGGTGTACTTGCCTGCCACCGATGCGGCTAAATCAGTACAAGCATTGAAAATGGGTGTCCATGACTTTCCGTTGTCCTTGCTTACCTCCACATTATAATACTGTGGGTTTGTGGGTGTCTTTCCTGCAGCCGTTGTACGAGAATAGAAGCTCAGCGTCTTGCCGTAAGCGAAGGTCTTAGATGTGAAATATTCATCTTGGTGAATATCCTCCCATGCGGAATACATTGTAGCAGCATAGCTTCCCTCGTATGGTCGGTAAAAGCCCTTGTTGGGGTCGCCTTTCTGCCATCTCCAACCACGATCGCCCGAAGTGGTGATAACCCAGCCATTGGGATTCTCTGTGTTCTCAAAGTCATCGTAGAGAAGTGTTTCACCAGCCGAAGCCGCAGTCCAAGACAAATGGATGCCGTCGTCTTGTACACTTCCTGTCAGTTGCGATGGAGCCGTTATGCTGTTCGACAACTGGGTGATGGTCAGTGGTGCCTCCGTGCTGGCTGTCTTCACCATGATGGTAGCCGTTCTGTTTTGTGGCTCATTGTTCTCGCTGTTCGCAGTGAAGGTGACCTCTGCATTTCCTGTACCCTCAGTCTGGCTCACAGTGATCCATGCAGGAAGGTTCTCTATAGTCCAAGCCTCGTCAGAGGAGATGGTTACTGTAGCCGAACTCTGTGCGCCTCCAGCCAAGGTAATCTCTTTCTTGCTCAAAGAAAGGTGGTTGGTAGATTCGTGGAGATAGAACGAGATAGTGCTTCCGCAAGTAGAAATGTTGCTGATGGCAAAAGGTGCCTCCTTGCCATTGCTATAGAAGGGCTTGGCTGTAGCCTCGCCACCAAAAGCAGTTCTTCCACTCTCGGCACTGAAGAAAGCCTTTGTGATATCACCATCCGATGTGATGGTTCCGTTAGGACGGAAGATGTACTGTTCGTCGAGTCGGGTAGTGCCATTATAGTTGACGTTGCCTCCTGTGTAGGCAGGGTTGATTCTGTAAATAAGCAGACCCGAACCAGGAAGACTCTTGTCGAAATCTTCTTGCTTACGATATTCCACTACGAAGTATTCATCGCTTCCTACTGGTTTGATCTTGTAGGCAATGTTTTCTTTGCTGCTGCCACCTACGGGGTTCAAGGTGTAGGTACCAGCTTTGGAAATCTCTGGTATCTCGTCAATCCATTTACAGTAGCGATACTTGGTGTAGGCTGTCATGTTTTGAGCTACGAGCTGATTGTCTGACATCAAGTCCCATATTCCTACAGGGTTGAGGCTTCCTGAAGCATGATACAGATCGTAGGTGCCCAATGAGTGAGACATCTCATGGCAAAGGACTCCGGTGTTGAGGGCGATGCCTTCGAAGTTTTCATAACCATTAGCCTCGTCGAAAACCATGATGTAGCCCACCAACTTCTTACCTTTTATATAGATAGCCTTTTCATCAGGCAAAGCCAAGTCCTTGCGTTGTGGCCAGAGGATGCCTCGCTTGTTGCTCAGTTCTGATTGTCCGCTGAAGATGATGCACAGGTTATCTATGTAGCCATCGTCGTTCTTGTCGATGTCGGTAGCGTCAGCCACGTCTTTCTCTATATAGTTGGCTATTTCTCTTACCAATGCCTGCATGCGTGCTTCACCCTCGGTGTCTGAGTTGTAGCCAGAGGGACGCAATGTGGCATCATACTTCTGGTAGTATGCTCTTTCGTAACGTGTCTTGTAAGACACAATCTTGGTGTCAGTAGTAACAGGATAGAAGGAACTCTTCCATTCCAACTGGTTGTAGGAAGCCTGACGGAAATAGTTGTATACCGAGTTGTCGGTAGTGTTGCTGCCGTTGAACAGGTTCTGATAGGTGTCTATCGTATGTTCAAAAATACTGGCATCCTCGTCGGCAAAGCGCACAAAGCACACCGTGTTGCCAACGGTTCCTGTGTTCTTGTTGAATGCTCCTGCCTGGAAGGCAAAGAGGAGACAAAGAATGGTTAGTGCTAATGACTTCTTCATAGTTGTACTTGTTGGATTGAAAAAAGTGCCATACCCATGGGACGTTTCGCCCATGCGATGTGGCACTTTATGAAATAAAATTATTAGAGGGCTACCTTGATGGCCTTGCCATTTACGCTAACGATGTACAGACCCTTTGCAGCCTGAACATGAGCATTGGCAGAGTTGGCGTGGAAGTTAGCTACCACAGCACCACCCAAGTTGGCTACTGTTACAGCGTCGCCCTGTGAAAGTCCAGAGATAGAAATCTCATTACCTGCTGTGCTTACCTTCACACCCTGAGCTGTTACAACGTTGATGCCTGTAGAACCTTCTACCTTTGTGACGGTAGTCTTGTAGATGCTTGTGCCAGTAAACTTGCTATATAAAGCAGAACTCATGGTTACATATACAGCTTCCTGTGCCGTAAGGAATGTAATTTTACCGTCAGCAACCGTGTAGTCTGTGCCTTCTGTCAAAGGAGTTTTGTCTGACTTCATTACTTGGAACTGTGTATTCAGCGTAGCATTTGTCAGTGATGAAAGGTCAAGAACATCCCCCACCTTGTAAGTTTCGGCAATGGCATAATCTGCCTGTGGCGCATAGGTGAGTGTCTTAGCTACGGTTGTAGCAGGAAGTGTAGCTATCGTGAAGTTGTTCTTAGAGATGTTTATACTCTTCATCTTCGTGCTTGGCAGTGTGATTTCTGTTAGCTGGTTGCTTATCAAGAACAGAGTTGCATTACCAGCATCTTTAATACCTGAAGCATCAAAGGAGGTGAGCTTATTCTCGTTAAAGCTGAAGTATGGTTTAGATGCGGTGTTATTACCTATCTTAACCGAGGTTAATTCATTTTTCAGTGCATATACAGACATGATGGTTGGATTGGTGGATAAATCCAATTCGCCAGCAAGTTTGTTCTGGCCGATTCTGAGAGTCTGTAATGCCAGATTTTTGGTAATATCTATTGCTGTCAAGAGATTATTGGTAATATCCAAAGTAGTCAATTGAGTACACTTGCTGATATCAATATTTGTCAACTGATTGTTGTTGATGGTCAGCTTAGTCAACTCTGTGTTCTTGGTCAAGTCGATCGATGTCAACTTGTTGGTATTGGCAGTCAAGTCTTTCAATGTTGTTGCCTTCGTAACATCCAATGACAATACTTGAGCGCCATCTACTCTTGATGAACATTCGAAATAAACGATGTTATCGCCATAGATTTTTACCTTTCCATCACCTGATACGGTACCATAGATGTTTACTTGATTATAGTCATCGTAAGCAGGAATCACTTCAGATGAGACTTTCTCTCCATTACCCCAATCTATCTGTACTGTTCCTTCTACCCCCAGTCCGATAGTAAGAGTTCTGGTATTACCATCTACCTCTGCTTGCAATTCAATGGCAGGCTCTGTCTGTGCGAAGGCTGTCATTGTACTGATGACAGCCAACAAAAGTGTAAAGAATTTCTTCATACTTGTAGTGTCTTATGTTGATAAATATAAAAGTTTGTGGTCATTTATTTAATGACCTTCTTGATGCTGTTGCCCTGCTTGACAATGTACAAGCCCTGCTTCTGACCCTTCAAGGTGTTGCCTACTTTGACGCCATCAATAGTATATACCTCCTGTGCAGTTGTACCTTGTGTCTGTATGTTGGCAATGCCTGCAGTTTCCTGCTTGGGAGTGGTCACCTTGATGCCGTGGATGTAAACCTCTTTATTTGTGATGTTGCGGAAGTATGCATATACAGGTTTGTCGGACTTAATTGTAATTTCGTTGTAGCCATTTGTTTGTTTTTCAAGGCCTGTAACCGTGGTGTTGCCTGCACCTGCAAACTTGTTGAACATGCTATATGCTTTGCGCACTTCATAATCCCCGAACATAGTGCCTGCTTTGTCTGTGCTTAAAAGTTGGCAGTAGATGGATCCCGGGCATGAAACATTTATGCTGAATGTAGAGCATGATGGCAGGCAAAGAACAATTCCACCACCATTTGGTGAATTTGATGCACTTGCTGCAGGTAAGATGATAGCTCCTTTCTTGTAACCATCTGCACCCAACTCGCCGCCTTTTCCGTATCCAATCGCATCTGGATCAACTGTAGTCTGAGGATATGTTGGAATTTGGTCTGCATAAACCATCTGGATGATTTTGCCTTCAGGGTCTACTTTGTAGTCGTCTTCATTGCAGACACCGACATACTGGTCAACGATCTCCTGGCTATTGAACCACAACCAGCCATTTTCGTCGACTACTGAAGCAGGGAAAAGATTGTACTCCTGTGCTTGAACTCCGATAGCGCTGAGTAACAGCGCCCATGCTAAGTAAATTTTTCTCATAAAGATGATGTTTTTTGTTAAGGAATGTTCTTTCGTCAGCATCTTGCTGACGAAAGAACTTTTATCCGTTGTTTGTATTGAGTGTTTTGTTGCTACTTCTGAAATTTCGTATGTACGGAAGTTATAGAAGTTAAAGAAGTTATCACTCCCTTCGGTCGTTAGAAGTTATAGCCAACAGCCTTTTTGGTTGAATATCTATCTGTAAAGCATATGGCTTTAACTTCTCTAACTTCTTTAAATTCTTTAACTTCCCCATTTTCGAAAGTTGAGTTCTTTATTGTTCTGTCCAGTCTGGGTTCTGGGCAATGCCGTGATACTTGATCTCGCTCCAAGGAATGGGCAGATAGTATTGTTTCTTGTCGAAGACTCTTACACGTTTAGGGAAACGGTTTACGTTGCTGATGGTGTACTTGGTGTTTACCACCTCGTTGTTTACCACAGTTACATCGACACGCATACCCTTCAGAGGATTGGTCTCGCCGTTCATCTTCTGCTCTGCCACACCCCATCTGAAGAGATCCCAGTAGGTGGTTTCCTCGAAAGCCATTTCCACACGACGCTCGTTCTTGATGTCGTCGAGTGTTGGATTCTCAATGTCTGGCATGTGAACACGCTGACGGGTCTTGTTGACATACTCTTTAGCCAAGTCTGTATCTCCTAAGTCGTAGCAAACCTCAGCATAGTCGAGCAGTGCCTCTGCAAATCGCCAGATGATGTAGTTCTGCTTGCTGGCATAAGTATCGTTGTTGTCGATAGTCTGGCTTGGATCAACAAACTTGCCCATGTAATAACCAGTCAAGGTGACGGCAGCCGACGTAGAAGTACCATAAGGCGTGAGGTCGACACCGGCAGTACGGTTTGTATAATGAATGTCCATCACGTGGTTGCGGTAGGTACATCCATCATACAGGATGTTGGCATAGAAACGATAGTCTCTGTTGTCGTATGGATGCTGTGCATCGTAGGTCTTGCCAGGCTGCATGCCATACTCGTCCACATGGTTCTGGGTAGGAGTGTAGGCTGCTGTCGTACCTGTAAAGAAAGGAGAAGCTGCGTCTCTGTCGAGCTTATGACCAAACTTGTTGGCAAAGTCGCCATCATCAGAATGCTGTACCTCGAAGATAGACTCCTGTGAGTTCTTGGTCAGGAAGATTTTGCGATAGGCATCGCGAATATCGTCCTGTGTGGTGGCAGAGATAGGGATGAGGCTGTACTGGTTCAGAGCGAAGAGGTCTTCGTAAGCCTTCTTGGCCTTCTCCAGCATGACGTGTGACTGGTCGTCGGCAAAACCTAAGTAGGTTAGTTCCTCACCCTTGTTCTGGAATACCTTACTGGCAGCCCAGAGGTAAGTTTTCGCCTTGAGCATGAGGGCGGCACCCTTGGTGGCGCGACCTGTCTCGGTAGTGGCATGAACCTGAGGCAAATATTTGGCAGCCTCGTCGGCTTCAGCCACGATGAAGTCTACCATCTGCTGATAGCTTGCACGTGGGAACTTCTCTTCTTTGATGAGTGGATTGTAGGTGTGGTCGATGAGGGTTACACCGCCAAACATTCTCCACAGCATATAATAGTAATAGCCTCGCATGAAGTGCGCCTCACCGATGATGCGGTTCTTCTGGTCGCCATTGCTGATATTACCTAAATTTTCCAGCAAGGTGTTGATAGACTGAATCTGAGTGAAGTAGTTGCTCCATACATTGGCAGCCCATTTGGTAATCTCCTGGCTGTTGCCTTTCAGTAAGTCTCCATAGCCGGCGTTGTAGTAAGTACTCTTACCTACGCTAATCTGGTCGCCAAACCAAGGCATATAATATCTTGATTTGCTCTTTACCAGCGAAATGCTGGGAACATAAGTGCTGAAGCCATTGCTCATGCATCTGTACCAAGAGTTCTCGTATTCGTCGAGAAGCTGAGGATTACTCCATACCGACTTCTCGGAAATCTTGTCGAGAGGAGCATCCCTGAACAGGCTGTCGCAACTCGTCAGCACACCGGTGGTGGCTGCGAGTGTAATGATGGTTATGATTCTATTGAATTGTATTTTCATACTTTCTGTGTTCTATATATAATATAATGTGGTCTCGTTAGAAACCTAAGTTGAGAGTTACACCGTAAGAACGCTGGATAGGGTAGCCACGGAGTGACTCAGGGTCCATACTCTTCAGACTGCTGATGGTGAAGAGGTTGCTTGCCTGCAAAGTGATGCTGAGCGAAGAAAGGCTCATCTTCTTGACGATGCTGCCCGGGAAGTTGTAACCGAGGTTCAGCAACTTGAGGCGCACGAAATTACAGTCCTCAATCCAGAATGTAGACTTCTTGCGGTTGTTGTCGTTGGATGTGGCAATCTTCACGCGTGGATATTTGCCAGAAGGATTGCTCTCCGACCAACTGTCGGTAAGGTGATACTTCTGATACTTAGGCAGGGTACCGTTCTCCAATGTATAGTAGTCGGTAATGTTCTGCTTGTATCCAGACTCGCCCTGGAAGATGGCATTGAGGAAGAAACCCTTGTATTGCATTCCGAAACGGAAGCTGAAGTCCATGTCGGGTTGTGAAGAGTTTTTGACGTAAATATAGTCATGAGAGTCGAGAACACCATCCTCGTTCTGGTCGATGTATTTGATGTCACCAGGAGCGATGGTTGCATTACCCTGTCCGTCCTGATCGAGTGGCCAGTTGTCGATTTCTTCCTGACTCTGGAACAGACCTGCTGCCTGATACATCTGCCATACCATGCTGCTGGTTCCCTTACGGCGAAGGTTGGGCAACTGGCTGCTCTCGTCGCCGAAGTCGAGGTATTTGTCGTTGCTCTTTGACAGGTTGATTGACATGTTGTACTTGAACTTGCCGATGGTGTTCTTGTGGCTGATGGTGAAGTCCCAGCCCCATGCCTTCAACTTGCTGAAGTTCTCAGAAGGATAAGCTCCGTCGGTACCTGTCGAAGGAGGGAAGAGATAGTCCGGTGCCGATGTGATCTTGTCGGTCTCGTAACGTACGAAGTAATCGAAAGACACACCGATGCGTCCGTTCCAGAAGCCCATGTCCAAACCGAAGTTATAGTCGTGGGTCTTTCCCCATGACAGATCGGTGTTAGGATAACTCATGAGTGTGAATCCAGGACGGTAAACACTTGAGGCAGAACCCTTGCTGCCGAAGCTGTAACCATAGTTGGCAGACTCGGTGTAGTTCTTCAGATATGAGTATGCACCCACCAAACCGTCATTACCCAACCAACCAGTAGAGGCTCTCAGCTTGAGGTTGGAGATAACGCCCTGCTTCCAGGCTTTGAAGAATTCCTCATTAGAGACAACCCATGAACCAGAGAATGATGGGAAGAAACCCCATCGGTTGGAGGGTGAGAAGTTGGTAGAACCGTCGACACGGAAACTGAACTCAGCAAAGTACTTGTTGGCGTAGCTGTAGTTGAGACGGCCGATGGTAGAGGCACGCTCGTTGATCGTCTCGTTACCATTGAGCTTTGAGCTCTTGGCCGAACCCATGGTCTCGGGCACGGAAGTCTTGTCGAGGTTTATCCCTGTCATATGCTGATTGTTGAGTCGCTGATAGTTCATGACCAGTGTGGCACCTACGGTATGCTTTGCCGCAAAGGTGTTGTTGTAGTTGATACCAGCCTCATAGAGCTGACTCTTATAGAAACGGTCGGTCTGCTCTAAGGTTGTCTTAGCCTTAGGATAAACCGTATTCTGGTCGATGGCAAACTCTTCTGTAGTGGCATCGTAGGTGTAGAGAGTTACAGGAGTGCTGTATCTCTTTTCTATACGATGGTTGTCATCGAAGGTTCCACGTACATAGGCATTCAGACCCTTTACCCAAGGGATGTCCCATCGCAGGTTGACATTCACAGTACCCATTCTTGACAGATCTTTGATGTATCCGCCCAAGTCACGAAGGTTGATGAGTGGGTTGCTACCATCGATACTTGCCAACTCGCCATTGGTAAACTCATATACCTGGAGGGGAGAATAGCTATAGGCTGCATCCAGGGTTGTGTAGCTGCTGTTCTTGGCGTTAGAGTTGGCGCCCGTATAGTCGACAGACAAGACGAGACCCTTGGTGAGGGTGGCATCCAACTTCATGGAGTAGTTGATACGGTCGCGGCCTACACCACTATAGAGACCCTTGGAGTTGGCATAGCCCAAAGAGAGATAATATCTTACGTAAGAGTTGCCACCACTTGCAGATACAGCATGAGTGGTAGAGTAGCCCGTCTTGTCGAGATAGTCTAAGAGGTTGCTGTCGCCATAGACGTTGGGGTTGGAGTGAGTGCGGATCTCTTCCAACTGCTCCTCAGTATAAGGAGTCAGGGTGCTGGAAGGTGAATTGGCAATAGCCTGGTTGCGAAGCTTGGCAAACTCGTAGGCATCGAGGAACTCAGGCAGTTTGGTAGCTTCCTGGAGGTTGTACTGGCCACGATAGTTGATGCGCAACTTCTGGTTGCCCTCAGCACGCTTGGTCTGTACGAGGATAACACCATTAGCGGCACGTGCACCATATACGGCAGCAGCTGCAGCGTCTTTCAATACGGTGATACTCTCGATATCATCGGGGTTGAGGTCGGAAAGACGAGTCTCGCCATCGGAAGTGTTCGTACCGAATCTTGGCACACCATCGATAACGAGCAAAGGTGCTGAGTTAATACCACGGATATGAAGGGCAGCCTCCTTGGCTGTACTTGGGTCACCTGTAGAAGTCATAACCTGCAGACCAGCCACCTGTCCGGTAAGCGCATTGTCGAGGTTGGCGGTAGGCATCATGAGCAAGTCGTCAGCCTTGATGGTCTCAATAGAACCTGTGATAGACGATTTCTTCTGAAGACCATAACCTATTACGACAAACTCGTCGAGATGCTGGGCGTCTTCTTCCAGTTTCACTTCTATCTGTTTGCCAGACTGAGCGCTTACCTCCTTGGTCTTGTAGCCAAGGAAAGAAATGACCAACTTACCCTGATGGGCAGGGATGGAGAAGTTGCCATCCACATCGGTGCTGGCACCTATCTTGGTGTCTTTCCACCTTACATAGGCACCAGTGACAGGCTCACCTGCCTGGTCGATCACCTTACCCTTGACGAAGTCCTGGGCGTTTGCAAATTGACATACCCACATGAAAGTAAGCATGAGTGCCCACTTCATGTAGTAGTGCAGTGTTTTGTTCTCTCTCATAAAAATATTTATTTTCAAATATATAACTTGTTCTGGGGAGAATTCTTTTTGAGGAATTCGGGGGAGTTAAAGGAGTTAAGGAGTTAAAGGAGTTAAGACAACAGCTTTACTGCTGAGTATGCTTCCAAAAAGGCTGTTGGCTTTAACTTCTGAGCGAAGCGGTATCTTCTTTAACTCCTTAACTCATTTAAACTTCTGAACTTGCGAAAGTAGAGTTACTTATTGTTCAGCAACTTCTCCAGGAGAAGAATCTGATAAGAGTAGAAGTCGCGGGTGCTGCCATTAGCGGTAGCACGATAAGCACGATACTTGTTGAGTACACGCTGCAGGCTTCCTGTCATCAGGGCACCAGTCTCAGCATCGCTGAGCATGCTGCCACCATAATTGATACGTACGAAGCTGTCGGTTATATCGTTGGCATTGCAAATCTGCTGCGACATCTCGAGGTCGTTCTGCCACAACTGGTCGTCGGTGAGCCCCTTGGTCTTCTTGCCTGTCTCGGGCTGCAAGCCAGTGCGCTGCATCATCAGATTGATGGCGTTAGACTGCAGAGCCTGCTCGGCATAAGAAAGTTTTCCACCCACAGGAGCCTTGAAGATCATGTTGGTCAGGTCGTTCATATAATTTTCAATGGTGTAGTTGGCGTTGGCATTAACCATTCCACCTTCCTTGATGCGATAGAGTGCAGTGGGGCTGAACAGCGAAGAGATGGTGCGCTTGCAGATGTTTTTGTTGACATCGAGGCTCAGTTCCATCTTGTTCAGCAGGACATGAGGTGTGAGCCAACTGTCGAAGCTGCGCATCTGTGCAAGCAGCCATGTGAGGGCTTCCTTCTGACGTGCCTTGTTGATGTAGTTCATGCTCTGAGCCTGACCGTCGCCCTGTCTGATCTCAGTATATTCGATGCCACCGATATAAGATGCCACATGGTTGATATAGCGGGTGTACTGCTTGGTAACCTCACGATAGAGTTTCTCCAAGTCGTCGTATCTCTCGCCCTTCTCCATGGTCCAGTTCTCGAAGTTCTTCATCAGAATCTTCATGTTGCTGATACCATAGTTGCTGGCTTTGATATGGTCGTTTCCAAGGTCCTCGGTCAGGTCGGTTGGGTCTACTGTACCTAAAACCTGTTGAGCGCCAAACTGGAATTTCTTATCGTTGGCTTTTTCGGCAATCCATTTGTTAAGAGTAGCCACTTCCTCCTCAGGAGTATTGGCGCCCTTGATGATTCTGTAACCCCAGTTGATGGCATACTTGTCGTATACACCGATAACAGGAGGAGTAAGACGCACGCCTTTCTCCAAATCGCCAGGCTGGGCGATGTAGTTGTTGCGGGCATAGTCCATGATACTTGGTGTGGTGCCATACTGCTGTGTGAACTTGGGATCTCTCAGCTGCTCAACGTCGAAAGCATAGCTGGCACCCATGTTGTGCATCAGACCCAGGGTATGACCAATCTCGTGGGCTGCTGCATAACGGATAGACTCGCGCATCACATCATCATCGAAGGTGTTCTTGCGAACTCGCTTGTCTACAGCTGCAGTCTGGATGAATCGCCAGTTGTGCAACAGGGATACGATGTTGTGATACCAGATGACGTCGGCAGTGAGAATCTCGCCGGTACGAGGGTCTTTATGACTTGGACCCATGGCATTGGCGGTAGATGTAACTGCATACTTGAAGCAGTTGTAGCGCATATCGTCTGGATCGAAGTCTGGATCGTTCTTGGGATAGTCTTTAGCAATGATGGCATTCTTGAAACCAGCCTGCTCGAAAGCCTGGTTCCAGTCTTCTATACCCGTCTTGATGGTTTCTCTCCACTTCTCAGGGAAGGCAGAGTCGACATAGAACACGATAGGTTTCTGTGGCTCCACCAGTTCGCCGGCAAAGTACTTGTCCATATCTTCGGGCTTGGGTTGCAGGCGCCATCTGTTGATGTAGGTCTTGCTCTCCACCTTGTCCTTGGAAGAACTGTATATGTTCTTGCTGTTATTGAAGAAACCCACTCGGTTGTCCTGGTATCTCATAGGCATAGGATCCTCGGGCAGGATAAAGAGTGAACGGTGAACCTTCACAGAGTAAGGCTTCTTGATCATACCTGTGGTGTTGAACGACAGGGTGCTCTCTATCTCGATGTTCTTAGGGAAAGTCTTCACGAAGTCGATGCTGGAAGCATCGGCAGAGAAAGTACCCTTGATGGCATTAGCATCGCCGAAGAGTTTAGAAAAAATAGAAACCTCTTTCAGTGGAGAGATGTAAGCTTCGTTGGTGCCAAAGAATGAGGTCACGTCGATGACAACATTATTGTTATTGCGAGCCACAATCTTGAAGCCCTTCATGCGGGGATTCAAGAAATTCTTGTCGAAAGAAGCTGCGATAGGGTCGTTCTTGTCAACGACATTGTTGCTCTGTATGAGATTGATATATACGTTTCGTTCGTCCTTTGAGAACTGTATGAGCAAAGGAGTGTTGATCATCTGCCCAGCCACAAAATCCTGTGTGTCGCTGGTGGCTGCCATTCTGTTGGCAAGGATATACTGGTGACTGAATGCAGAGTCGGGCAATTCAAAATACAGCTTGCCGCTTTTGCTATTGTAGATGACAGTAAACAAACCTGTATCTTTCTTTCCGCCCTTGGTGACTTTAGCGTAGTCTGTTTTGGTGGAATCCGACTTAGCAGTCAGCAAGTTAAGGCTCTTTTTCTTGCTCTTGGCTTGGGTGTTCAGTGATGGGGGGGGCAAAGCATATACTTACCGCCAATACCAATGTGGATAATCTCATAATAAATGTTTTTTCTTTTCGTTTTATTCTGTACGTTAATTTTTTTAACGGCGCAAAGTTACGTATAAAAAATGAAAAAACAACCATAATAAAGGAAAAAATATCGATTTGTAGTAGAATTAACAAAAAAAGTAAGCGAATTGATAGGAATATTTGATAAACCTTCTCTTATTACCCTATTTGCGAAAGTTGAGTATATATAATAAGGTATAGGGACGGAAAGAGGGATGGAAAAGAGCAGAAAGTGATAAAAAATAATCGAAATTGCAATTTTTATCGACAAAAAGTTTGTAGATTGAAAGAAAAAGCGTAAATTTGCAATCGAAACAATAACGAAACAATATTATTCATAAATAATAAGCAAATGACAACATTCGTATCTTCAACAGCATGGTGGTGGCGTATCTCAAGATTGAAACAGTCGTGAGTCGATAAGCCGTGTGTGGATATGAAAATCCTAAGAGAGATAGAAAAGGCCTGCCGTAACTTGCGACAGGTCTTTTTTCTTTAAGGTCTGTTACAAGTAGAAGGAGGGTTTGAACGAAGATAACAACAAAAAATATAGGAGACAAAACTTATGGAAATGAAGGACATTTTGAACAGAATGTTGAATCATGAGGAACTTTCCCGAGAGGAAACCAAGAACATCATCGTTGGCATCACAAAGAGTGAGTTCCCCGAAGAACAGATCACAGCCTTGCTTACAGGCTTGCAGATGCGTGGTGTGACTGTGGACGAGTTGTTGGGCTTTCGTGACGGAATCCTGGCGACAGGAGTTCCTGCCATCCTCGACTGCGACAGATATATAGACGTAGTAGGAACAGGAGGCGACCGTAAGAATACATTCAATATTTCTACCACCTCGTGCTTCGTCATAGCAGGAGCCGGATATAGGGTGGCCAAACATGGAAACTATGCTGCCACGTCGGTGAGTGGAGCTTCCAATGTGATTCAGAATCATGGAGTACATTTCACTGACGATCTCGACAAACTCAACCGCTCCATCAATGAGGCTGGTATCGTGTACCTTCATGCACAGTTGTTTGCCAAGGCGATGAAGTTTGTCGGTCCTATTCGCAAGGCCTTGCAGTTTCCTACCGTCTTCAATCTCTTAGGTCCTTTGGTCAACCCCAGCCAGCCTTCGTGTCAGTTGCTCGGAGTTGCCAATCTCGACCAAATGCGCCTCTATAACCAGGTATATCAGAAGATTGGCATCGACTATGGCATCGTCAACAGTATAGATGGATATGATGAGATTTCGCTGACCAGTGACTTCAAGGTAACAACCAACGACTATGAGCGCATCTTCAAACCTCAAGACTTAGGTTTCGAGACAGCCAAACCGGAAGAGGTTAGAGGTGGAGCTACCGAAGAGGAGGCAAAGGACATCTTTGATGCCGTACTTGAAAACCGAGCACTTCCTGCCCAGAAGAATATCGTTTTGGCAAATGCAGCCTTTGGTATCCAGGTGATGGAGAAGGGCAAGAAGAGCATTGAGGAGTGTGTGGAAATAGCACGCGAGAGTATAGACTCGGGCAAGGCACTTGCCACCTTCAAGAAATTTGTGGAACTGAATAGTTAAAGGTAAAAAAGGTAAAAAAGTAAAAAGGTAAAAAAAGGTAGAACATGGCTGATATATTAGAAGAAATCGTAGCTCATAAGCGAATAGAGATGGAGCAGCGCAAGCGCTTCATATCTCCACGCCAGATGGTAACGCTGACCGACAGGAAGATAAAGGCTGACGAGGGACTTACCCCAGGAGGCAGCATGCGTGACGCCTTGATGTCATCATCCACAGGTATTATTGCCGAGTTCAAGCGCAAGTCGCCCAGCAAGGGATGGATCAAGAAAGAAGGCAAGGCGAGCGTTATTCCTTTGGGCTATCAGCAGAATGGAGCTTCGGCATTGAGTATTCTTACCGATATCGACTATTTCGGAGGCTACGACGAGTATATACAGGAGGCCCGCCATGTGGGTGTTACCTTACCTATATTATATAAGAACTTCGTCGTAGAGGAATATCAGCTTTTGCAAGCCCGCTATTGTGGTGCTTCGGCTGTGCTTCTGATTGCTGCCTGTCTGACGAAGCAGGAATGTAAAGATCTTCTGAATATGGCGCATCAGTTGGGACTGGAAGTCTTGTTGGAGATGCATAACGCCCAGGACTTCGAATATGCTGAGTTGGACCCCGATATGTATGGCATCAACAACCGCAACCTCGGAACTTTCGTTACGGATGTGGAGAACAGTTTCCGCCTGGCAGAACAGTTGCCCAAGGATGTATGCAGAGTGAGCGAAAGCGGTATCTCCAATCCGGAAGTTGTCAGAAGACTTCGTGAGGAAGGCGGTTTCAGAGGCTTCCTGATGGGAGAGCAGTTTATGAAACAAGCCGACCCGGGCATAGCCCTGAATGAGTTTATAGCCAATTTGTAATTTTAAAAGTAGAACCGTCTTTAAAGCATCATGATTATAAAGGTATGTGGCATGCGCGATGCCGACAACATTCGCGATATTTCTGCACTGGGAGTCGACATGATAGGACTGATTTTCTATCCTCCGTCACCCCGATATGTGCAGCAGTTCAGCAGTGGGGCTGGTATTATTCCCGACTATGCACCCGACATGGGAAAGACACCACTCAGGGTAGGTGTCTTTGTAGACGATATGCCTCAGAATATAGTGACAAGAGTCTATAATTACAAACTCGACTATATTCAGTTGCACGGCAACGAACCACGCGAGACATTGGAGAACCTGCGTGCCACTATCGACCCCGATATCAAACCCAAAATCAAGATAATCAAGGCCATCAGTGTAAGTTCGGCCGAAGACATTAAAAAATATAAGGAATATGTAGGAGCTGCCGACCTCTTCCTCTTCGACACCAAATGTAAGACTGTGGGTGGAAGTGGTGAGCAGTTTGATTGGCAAGTCCTGCAGGCTTATGATGGCGATGTGCCATTCCTACTGAGTGGTGGCATCGGACCCGATGATGCAGAGCGTATCAAGAACTTTCACCATCCCAAGTGCATAGGCATCGACCTCAACTCGAAGTTCGAGATTGAGCCAGCACTCAAAGATGTAGAGAAACTCAAGCAATTCCTTGTAAAGGTAAAAAGGCTTTTTAAAGGTAAAAAGGTAAAAAGGTAAAAAAGTAAAAAAACAAACAATGAACAAGATAAATCAACTATTTGAAAGTCATAAAGACCGCAAGCTGCTGAGCTTGTATTTCTGTGCCGGTTGTCCCACTCTCGAAGGCACGGGCGATGTCATCAAGGCAATGGAACGTCATGGCATCGATATGATAGAGGTGGGCATACCTTTCAGTGACCCTTTGGCTGACGGACCAGTCATTCAGAGTGCCGGAACGCGGGCTCTTAAGAACGGTATGACCGTGAAGACTCTCTTCGGACAACTGAAAGCCATCAAGGGCGAAGTAAGCCTTCCTCTTGTGCTGATGGGCTATCTCAACCCAATCATGCACTTTGGTATCGAGGCTTTTTTCAAAGAATGTGTTGAGGCTGGAGTGAGTGGAACCATTATTCCCGACCTGCCTTTCGACGACTATCTCAAGGTGGTGAAACCTATAGCCGACAAGTATGACATTCGTGTCATCATGATGATAACTCCAGAAACCAGCGAGGAGCGAATCCGCTTTATCGACGAGCATACCGACGGTTTTATCTATATGGTCAGTTCGGCAAGTATCACTGGCGCTCAAAGCAGTTTCGGAGATGCCAAGCTCGCTTACTTCAACCATATCAACGGCATGAAACTTCGCAATCCCCGAATGATAGGTTTCGGTATCAGCAACAAGCAGACTCTCACCAGTGCCCAGAACAATGCTGCGGGAGCCATCATTGGAAGCAAGTTTGTTACCTTGCTCAATGAGACACTCGATCCAGACAAGGCTCTCGACGAACTCTTTGAGGCACTGAAAAAATAAGTGAAGAGTGAAGAACGAAGAGTGAAGAATTCATCTGTTTCGTTTGTGGCACAAGGGCGAAAGCCTAATTTAATATTTAACATTTAACATTTAACTCACGATGTATCAAGTTGACGATAAAGGATTTTTTGGAAAATTCGGTGGCGCATACGTGCCAGAGATATTATATAAATGTGTGACAGAACTGCAGCAGGCCTACAAGCCTATCATTGAGAGCGAGGAGTTCAAGAAAGAATATCATCAGTTGCTCAGAGACTATGTAGGCCGTCCTTCACCTCTCTATTATGCCAAACGCATGAGCGAGAAATATGGTTGCCAGCTCTATCTGAAGCGTGAGGACCTGAACCATACAGGAGCACACAAGATCAACAATACCATCGGCCAGATTCTGATGGCAAAGAAGATGGGCAAGACCCGTATTATCGCCGAGACAGGAGCCGGTCAGCATGGTGTGGCAACAGCCACCGTCTGTGCCTTGATGGATATGAAGTGCGAAATCTTTATGGGTGCTACAGATGTGGAGCGTCAGCACACCAATGTGGAGCGTATGAAGATGTTGGGTGCCAAGGTGAATCCCGTGCGCACGGGCAACATGACCTTGAGTGATGCCTGTTCGGAGGCTATACGTGACTGGTGCTGTCATCCACAAGATACTTTCTATATCGTAGGAAGCACCATGGGTCCTCATCCTTATCCAGACATTGTGGCAAAGATGCAGAGTGTCATCTCCGAGGAACTGAAATGGCAGTTGCAGGAAAAGGTGGGTCGCGATTATCCCGATTACCTCATCGCCTGTGTGGGCGGAGGCAGCAATGCGGCAGGTACCATTTATCATTATATTGATGATGAGCGCGTTCAGATTTATCTTGCCGAGGCAGCAGGACATGGAATCGATACCAACTATACAGCAGCCACCATGCATTGCGGAACAGAAGGTATTATCCACGGAGCGAGAACACTCGTGATGCAGACCGAGGACGGACAGATAGAGGAAGCTTTTACCATCAGTGCAGGTCTTGACTATCCTGGTATCGGACCCATGCATGCCGACTTGGCAACCCGTGGCCGCAGTCATGTGCTTGCCATCAAGGACGACGAGGCTATCTATGCCGGTTATGAGTTGACACGTATGGAGGGAATCATCCCAGCCATAGAGAGTGCTCATGCTGTGGCAGCGCTGAAGAAAATGAAGTTCAAGAAAGACGATGTCGTTGTCCTGACAGTGAGCGGTCGAGGTGACAAGGATGTTGAAACTTATTTGTCTCATAAAGAAATGGCAGGAGAATATGGCAACTTTTAATTATACGACCCAAACACGTAAGATTCTTGCTGACCTCTATACACCGGTGGGAGTCTATATGCGATTACGAGATATTTATCCACAGTCGGCGTTGATGGAGAGTTCCGACTATCATGGTACAGAGAACTCGCGTTCCTTCATCGGTGTGCACCCCATAGCAAGCATCGCCGTAGGACATGGAGTGGTGACAGCCACCTATCCCGACGGAAGAGTGGAGGAAAAAGAGTTGCCCGCCTTCGGTGAGGGCAAAGGAGAAAAATGCAAACTCGCCATCTCGAAAGCCTTCAATGACTTTATCCAGGCTTTCCATGTTGAGGGGGAGGGCAGTGAGTGCTGCGGTCTGTATGGTTTCACAACCTTTAATGCTGTGCGCTATTTCGAGAATATCCCTGTCAAGGATACGACCATGGAGAAGAACGATGCACCTGATATATACTATATTATGTATAAGAATATCATCGTCTTCGACCATTTCAACAACACCATGCAACTCATCACCCTCGGTGAGGAGGCTGAGCTCGATGCGCTCATGAAAGCCATCAACAAGGCCAATGTGAAACCTTACGATTTCCATCCTGTAGGCGAGACTACTTCCACCCTTACCGATGAGGAGCATAAGGCCAATATCCGCCGTTGCATACAGCATTGTCTGAGAGGCGATGTGTTCCAGATTGTGGTAAGCCGCAGGTTTGTGCAGAAATATGAGGGCGATGACTTCAAACTCTATCGAGCCCTTCGCAGCATCAATCCGTCGCCTTATCTTTTCTACTTCGACTTTGGCGGTTTCCGCATCTTCGGCTCATCGCCCGAGACCCACAACCGCATTGTCGGTGACAAGGCTTTCATCGACCCAATAGCAGGAACCACCAAGCGTACAGGCAACATGGAGCAAGACCGCAAGGCAGCAGAGTTCCTGCGCAACGATCCCAAGGAAAATGCCGAGCATGTGATGTTGGTGGACTTGGCACGCAACGACTTGAGCCGCAACTGTCATGGAGTAAAGGTTGATTTCTATAAGGACATGCAGTTCTACAGCCATGTTATCCATTTGGTGAGCCGAGTGAGCGGCACGCTTGATGAGCAGGCCGATCATATCAAGGCGTTTATCGATACCTTCCCGGCAGGAACATTGAGTGGAGCGCCCAAGGTGAGAGCCATGCAGATTATCTCAGAGCTGGAGCCGCACAACCGAGGTGCCTATGGCGGTTGCATCGGTTTCATCGGACTCAATGGCGACTTGAATCAGGCTATTGTCATCAGAACCTTTATCAGCCGTAACGGTGAACTGTGGTTCCAGGCAGGAAGTGGTGTCGTGGCAAAGAGCAACGACCAGTATGAGTTGGAAGAATGCAACAACAAATTGGGAGCCTTGACCAAGGCTATTCATATTGCAGAAGAGCTATAGAATAGTGAAGTGTGAAGAATTCAAATGCTTCAAGTAAACACTACACATTAAACATTATAAAGATGAAAATAGTAATCATAGATAATTATGACTCCTTTACCTACAATCTTGCCCATCTGGTAAAGGAATTGGGAGCCGATGTAACCGTTTACCGCAACGACCAGTTTCAGTTGCGTGAACTCGACCGGTTCGACAAGATCATATTGAGTCCTGGCCCTGGCATTCCTTCAGAGGCAGGCCTGCTGATGGATGTCATCAAGACCTATGCAGGCAGAAAGCCCATGTTGGGAGTATGCTTAGGGCATCAGGCTATAGGCGAGGCTTTTGGTGCCAAACTCACCAATCTGTCGGAGGTTTATCATGGTGTGGCAACACCTTGCACCCAGTTTGGCAACGACCCTATCTTTGCCGGTATGGAGAAGCGTATAGAGATAGGGCGTTATCACTCGTGGGTGGTTGACCGCAGCGGTTTCCCCGATTGTCTGGATGTCACAGCCGTGAGCGATGATGGCTGTATCATGGGATTATGTCACAAGAACTACGACATTCATGGCATCCAGTTCCATCCCGAGAGTGTATTGACACCCCAGGGAAAAACAATCGTCAAGAACTGGTTGGAGATGTAAATGCTTAGTGGAATTCTGAAGTTTTACGCATAGGTGCCATTGATTGCAATCAACAGTCTCAAGAAGTTTCGGAAGTAGAAATATTTTCTAATCAATGGCTCAAACCGTACCGGAAGTAGAAATATTTTCTAATCAACAGTCCCAAGAAGTTTTGAAAGTAGAAATATTTTCTAATCAAAGGCTCAAACCGTACCGAAAGTAGAAATATTTTCTAATCAACAGGTCCAAGAAGTTTCGGAAGTAGAAATATTTTCTAATCAAGACCTTCTCCAATTCTCCAAATGGTTATTGATTGCAATCAACGTTTGCTTTTTCGACCTGTACGGTTGAAATTACCCAATACGCCCTGAAAGGGCAGAAGCTCT
>ERZ1023654.33-NODE-33-length-58436-cov-31.506055_pt1 | contig 58436 bp, 63 predicted proteins | sample MGYA00380338_ERZ1023654 | MGnify/ENA primary metagenome ERZ1023654 (study PRJEB33179, sample SAMN07448980) | human gut metagenome | biome: Human-gut; feature: Human associated habitat; material: Faeces | host: Homo sapiens | place: India: Bhopal | collected...
TTCGTTGCGGTCAACCAAGTCCACGCCGCATTGCAGCTTGTTTTTCTCAATCACCTCGACACGCTGTCACTTCCTCTCCGTATCCTCGCGATTTTACCCCCCCCCCAGTTTGGTAAGCTCTCTGTAGGGTTCCACTATCACCCTCGTGGCGTAGTGCCCAAGCACCTTCTCCATGTAGAGATTCGTCGCCTGGCCTATGTCCCACGCGCCTGTCTTACCACTCGAAATAAACAGCGAGGTATAAGAGAACAGTTCCGTGCTCTCACCATAAACGTTTACGCCTATGTCTGTCAGCTCTATGTGCCCGCTCCTCATGCTGCACATCTGCTTCACGAAGGGCAACCCGCACACAGCGTCTCCAAGCAACGGGAATATGGCTTCACCCTTGTCATCGTGCAGCACGGTGCGGGCGTGGTACAAGTGCCAATTCGTCGAGTAGCTCACGTATTGCCCCTCCACGGTCACGGTCACAGGCTTGCCCTTGAACCTCGCCGGCAGAGCCACGCTTCTGCCTGCCGTGGCGCATCGCTGCAACTGCCAATCGCTCGGCGCGGGCACTATATTCGTAGATACTTTAAGCCCGTCGCATTGTATCTTAGCGCCGTTCACCGCGGTCACCTTCACGGCTGGTATCGCCTTCCCCTGCCTCACGGGGAACATGCTCGCCATGCGGGATGACGCCATGCAGTGCTCCCACGACATTCCCAAATTATAGTTATGTACCCAATCGCTAATATTCGCCGCCAATGTCACCAAGTCACCCACGGCCAAGCCGTGTTCCTCCGTGTCCAGCGTCACCGTGCCTGCGGCCAAGTCCATCGCCGTGATGTTCCAGTGTTCCAAGTCCTTGAACGGCTCCCACACGAACGGCTCGTTGGCAGTCACGGCCACCTCAGAGGCGGCGTTGGCCTTGCTGATGGCCTCTGCCATGCCATCTTCTCGCTTGGTCTCAGCCGCCACCCTCAGTTCTTCACCCTTTACTCTCGATTCTTCGCTCTTCGCTCTCCGTTCCTCACTCTGCGCTCTCGTTCGCTCCTGCGCCTCTCGCTCGCTTTCGGCTTCCTTGCGCGCGGTCTCGTCAGCTTGCCGTGTCTGCTCGTTGGCCTCACGCTCCGCTTCCGTTCTCGCGCGAGTGTCTTCCGCCGTGGCGCGCGTCTTCTCGGCTTCCTGCCTTGCCGCTTCCGCCTCAGTTCTCGCGTTCTCAGCCGTCACCCTTTCGCCCTCAGCTGTCACCCTTTCGCCCTCTGCTGTCACCCTTGCGTTCTCTGCTGTTACACGGGCGTTTTCAGCCGTCACCCTTGCGTTCTCTGCGTCAGCCCTCGCGCCCTCTGCCGTAACACGGACGTTTTCTGTCTCTACGCGTCCCTGCTCTGCCGTCACCCTTGTGTTTTCTGCGTCAACCCTTGCGCTCTCAGCCGTCACACGGACGGCTTCTGCCTCTACGCGAGCGTTCTCGGCGTCAGCCCTCGCGTTCTCGGCTGACTCGCGCACCTGTTCTGCTTGCACTCTTTCCGCCTCACTGTTTGCGCGTGTAAGCTCAGCCGTCACCCTTGCCTCTTCGCTCTTCGCCCTTAGTTCTTCACTTTTTGCTCTTCCCTCTTCACTCGCCTTTATCGTGTCGCTCAGCTCGCTCATCGCCTTATTCTGCGCCTGCGCCTCCTTTACCAGCGCTTCCAGCTCCCTGTCAGGCGGCAGCACCACCACAGCCGTGTCCATCTCCACCGAGTTCTCGCCCTCGTCGGTCTCGCCCAGTTCCGTGTCGGCGTCAGCGTTCCTGTCAACGATAGCCACCTGCTCATACTCGTTGCTTCGCCAGTCGTTCCCGAATATCTTTCCGCGCACCTCCAGCGCGTAAGTGCCCAGTGGTATCCGGTCTCCCTCGACCCTCGCCACAATCACGTTATCCTCTTTCGCGTCAATGGTGTAAGCCAGCTCCAGCCGCCTGTACGCCGAGCACAACCTCACCATGATGTCGGTGCAGCCCGGCAACGGGAACGCCACCTTCTCGCCATCAACTATCTTCACCACGGGAATCCTCATGGTGAAGTCATTACCTCTCACTATCCTTTTCATGTCAAGTTTTTTGTTAAGTCACTCGTTTACCTACATTGATTCCTCACTTTTCCTTCTCCTTTCCCACCTTCTCGAACGCCTCCTCCACGGCCTCGCCCATGGCAGGGTCTTTCTGCCTTGCCAACGCCACGGCGAAACCCTTGCCAAAAGCCATCAGATACCCCTTGATGGTGCGCTTCTCTATCCTCACGTTGTGTATGTAGAGGAAGTGGCCACCTATGGAGCTAATCTCGCACAGGCAGGCTATCACGCCGCCGACCCACGCGCCGAAGATGTAGTTTATGCCCACGAGCGGCAGAAAGCCAGCGCCTATCGCTTCCGCCACCATCATCAGCATGAGGTAGTCGATAAACTTGTTCAGGCTACGCCGCCACGCCCGCGAGCGGTGGAACTTATACACCTCCGCCAGCACCTTGTCACCTTGCTTTAACGCCTTGTCGCGCCTTAGCCTGCTCTCCTTGCAGCCGAAGCGGAAGTCGAGCATACATAGCAAGCCTATCGCTATCCAAATCCACTTGGAGTCCGCCAGCATCTGCGTTATCTCCGAGGAGAACAACGTCATGCCGAAAGCTCTTACCCCTGTATGCACGCTGTTCCCCGTCAGGAAACTTGTCTGTAATACCGAGCTGCCCATCGTCATACCTTACCTGTTATTGTCGTTATCGTTCTTTTCGTTCTCACGATTCTATATTCTTCACTCTTCGTCCTTCACTCTAAGGGAGGGGTCTACATCATCCACAACCCGCAACCAATCACGCCGCCAATGCACGTGAAAGCCCAGTCCAGCACGTCGCTCTCACCCTCATAGGTCTGGTCGGCGACCTCCTTCAAGATGCCCACCACCACTGTCACCATCAAGGCGAAGCCAGCGCACGTCCAGCGTCCCTCGCCAGCCACGCCCTGCATCAGCATGGCCGTGAAGAAGGCTATCACCAAGCCAGCCAATAAGTGCAAGTACCTGTCAGCCCCTACCTTTGCCAGCCACTCACCAATACTCTTTAACACATTGTAAACCTTTTTCATAATCTCTTTGCCTTTAATCGTTATCGTTGTTATTGTCTATTCCGTTACGTATATCGTTGCCAAGCATCTGACTACCATAGTCAACGAGTCATATAAATCGTATACCAAACCCCATTATTGTAATAGAATAAGGACCATTGCCCCGCGGAATCGGAAGTAAAGCTTGTGCTATTATATGTGCCACTCTGGAACTTACATCCGTTGCCGTTAAAATCAATTCTGTCCCTTGTCTGTATCACTATCACCAGTTGGCCGTTCTTAGGGTTAGATGGCATCGTGAAGTGGCCGCCCGAACAGAGGAACAGCGTCCTGTTGGGGGAGGAGCCGTTTGTCGTCGTCGAAGCGTCCAACGCCAACCCCTGCAAGTGACTGAGACCGCCCATCGCGCTAAGGCAGAAGCCGCCATCCGTCTCTATGCCCAATGCCGCAGCGTCCCTGCCGTTGCCAGGGCCGCCGCCCTTCACCTGTATCAGGTTGCAGTAGTTCACGTTTTGGCCGTTCACCAGCGACGTGGGGTACGTGTTGGCATCGCCGCCAGTCGTGTCCCTGTGCCCGTCGCCAAGGCAGACCAGCGACGTCCTGCCGCCAGGGGTGCCCCTCACGCTTATGTTGGTGCTCCTGAGCCCCAAGCCCCACTTGGACGACGACGAGGCACTGTACATTCCGCTATCCGTGAACGTGAAGAAACTTATCCGCCCGCTTGTCGATTCGATGGAACCCTTGAACGAGGCGTTGCCGCTCGCGTCCAGCTTGAAGTTGTCCATGTCCACCACCATCGAGCCATTGCCCAATATGCTCAACTTGTGCGTCGCCGACACGTTCACCATGTCCGCGTTCACCTTCATGGTCAGGTTGCCGTCAGCGTCTATCATCACCGTCGGCGTGCCGTCGTTCGTCCTCACGTAGGTATGGTCGGCCGTCAGCGTTATCTTCTTGTTCTCTATGTCTATCCCCGTGGCGAACAGCGCGCGCTTGTCTACCATGTCCGCGCGCTTCTCCGTCCACTCCGTCATCGTAGCGCCCACCTCCAGTTTCGGCCGGGCAATCTCTATCGCGAACACCGTCGCCTCCCAGTAGCTCGACGCGCCGGGCTCATATCCCGACCCGGCCTTCTGGCACACGTAGTACGTGCCGCCATACAGCACCACGTCTCCCACGTTGTAGCTCGTGGATGAGTCGTAACTTCCCTGGTCCGTGCCAGGTCTCAGCAAGCGGAACAGTACGTGTAGTGGGACGTTCCCCATCGGCCTCCAATGCACCCAGTAGCGTTTCCATGCCGTCGGCGGCGTGATTCGGGTGTGCAAGTCCCCATCGGCTGGATTATACATGGAATCTAACTTCTCATGACTGCTTTCCGTTATGACGTTTCCCGTGCTTGGAGAGTAGAGATAGCATTGCAGCTCACCGTGCGCGTAGCCGCTCGCCGCCCTCGCGTAAAACGACAGCATGCAGTCCTCGCCGACTTTCAGCCCCATGTCCTTCGTGGAGTATTGCAGGAAGTCGCCAACTACCGTGGTAGGCAGGAGTGTCGCTTTCACGCTCGCGCTCTCGTTGTTGTAGCCGCCTTGCGTCACGGTCGTCTCGTCCAGCACCTCCACGTTTCCCGTCTTCGTCAGCGTGCCCGTGCCGTCCAGCAGGTTACCGCCCACGTAGTCATAGTCCTGCTCCGAGAGCGTCCAGCCGTTATACTCCTCGCCTTCCTCCAACATAGGCTTGCAGATATAACCGTCAACGAAAAAGTCGCTCTGCACCCCCCTTGCGAAGATATTTATCTCTTCATACTCATACTTAGCATTAGATGGAACAGAAACCTTCACGGTAAACAATTCCCACTTATTGGCTTCTGATACAGAAAAAGTCGTGCTATGGCCTGTAGGACCATTATATTTAGCAGGGCGAGAAGTGTCTATCTTGGAACCTTGGTATAGAACTTCCGCAATGAAATAAATATCATTTGGTGTAGGCGTCTTGGCATAGAACGAGAGAACATAGTTCTTCCCCTTCTCCAACTTGATGTTGCCTTGTGGCGAAATACCATTCCAGCTAAAACCAGACAAGTGATAACTGTCCGTTCCTGTCCGTTTAGTGCGGCAATGGATGCAATTAACGCCATCAATGCCACTGTTTATCTCTATCTGTTCTAACGGATAGCCATCATAATACCACGTCTCCGAACCGCTCATGTACGTAAATCCGTCCCCATATTTCCGGCACGCGCTTCCCACAAGCATATTTCTTCTGCCCACTGACTTCTCGCTCACCTTCAGGCTTATCTCCTTGGCCGTCTGCCTTATCTTGCTCTCAAACAGCTTGAAGTCCGTGCTATTGCCGTCGTTGGTGAGGTAGTTATATACGCTCTCAAACTTCTTGTTGTCGGCTTTCAAGCCTCCCGTGTACCTCGCCACGTTCACCGCGAACGGCACGGTCTTCGTGTACGTCACGCCCGTGGCGTCCTCCGTCACGTTCACCGTCACGCTTCCGCTCGTAGAGCTCACCGTCACCGTGCTGCCGTCAATGGTCACCGTTTGCGAGTCCACCGAGGTTATCGTCACTATGCCGTTGTTATTCACCGTGGCATCGCAGTTCACCGTGTCGTGTTCGCCTATATTGTACGTCACGTTGTCCACCACCTTGCCGTCCCTCACGCACATCAGACCGGCCCAGGCGTTAGAGTAGTCCTTCACCAGTCCGTTGTCGTCGGTGTCGAGCACTATCGTCTCCGGGTCGCAGATAATCTCCAGCGCGCCCTTGCCGTCCACGCCCTGCTTGCCGTTCGCGTAGTTGGCGGTCGCCACCACGCTACTGTCCACCAGCAGCTCTATACCTATCGTGCTCGCCGTGCCAAGCGTCTTGTCGGTCGAGGTGTTGTCAATGGGGAAGTGGGAAAACACTATCTTGTCATTGCCACCGTTGATCCATTTGGTCGCGTCCACATGATACACGCCGTCAACGTACACCATCACCAAGCCACCGAGTTTCGTCACGTTTGTGAAAGTCTCCACCGTCGCGCCCGTCGTCCTCGTGAACTGTATCTGTATGCCAGGGTCTGTCTTCCCGCTGCTTAACGGGTCAAGGTAAGGTGTCACCTGCACGCCATAGACCGTGGCATCCTTGCCGTCGGCACCTCTCGTAAGGCTTCCCATGCCAAGCAGCGTGCCGCCTTCCTTGTCGTACCACTTCACGGTGACGTAGCCAGCCGTGAACACTTGCGGAAACGCGCCCTTCTGTAGCTCGCCAGCCTCCGAAGTGCCGAGGTTGAGCCGTGCCGAGGCGGAAGTGTCAATCTTGCCGTCAACGTAGAGTTGGGCGTAGCCGCCTATGTCCTGCACGTTGTTCGTCGTCGTCACGCCGTCGGTGTCGCCCTTGGTGAACGTCACCACCAGGCAGTCATCCTCCACGCTGGAGATTGTCCGCTTCTCCACGGTCAGCGTCACGCCGTAGCTCGTGCCGCTCGCCCCGTCCTTGCCATCCTGCACGATGGGGATGTCGATGCGCGCCAGCACCTTGTCGGACGGTATCTTGTCGGGGTCGAGGCTCTCGCCCTCGTACATCACCGCCTTGCAGTTCTTCAAGCCGTTCTTCTTCATCTCTTGAAGCATACTGGAATAGCTGTCCTCGCAAGTTGGCTCGAAATCGTTGTAGACTTCATCGAGTCCAGATTCCCCGTTATTAAAAGTGCTCTCATACCAAGCCGCACCGTCGTTAAATGAGATTTGTATGGATATTGGGTTATCGGCATCGCCCCATTGGGTGATCCTCTTTCCCCCGACAATCTTGTAGCCCCTCACGAGAAGCATTTGCCCCTCACGGTATTGGTTGCTCCTGTCAAAGCTCCCGTCAGCGTCAAGCTTGATGTAGCTTGGCGAGGCCACCAGCTCGTAAGTCACGGCAGGGTCTCCCTTGCCGCCGCTAATCTCCTTCCTCCAATCTGTAGAGGTGTCGCTCGGCTCCGCGTTAGTCGTATCGCCTTTCGTCACTATGCACGTCCAAATGGAATCGTTGTGGCTCACTTGGTCGTAGTAGCCGTATTTCGTCCCCTTTGCCCAGTTACCTCTGAAGTTCACTAAGGTTATCGGGTCGCCGCTCGCGCTCATAAACTTGAAGCTCGAAGACACGAACACCACCTCCTTGGGCGACAGTATGAACACCGTGTTCGAGTATTGGTTCACACCGTCCCAGTGCCTGTAGTCCACGATGCCAGTCAACGCCACGATACGAGGCAACGTGCCGTCCTCCGTGCCCGTTGTCTCCAGCATCATCACGTTCGTTCGGCTCTCGTCGTTGTATTGGTCACGCCCATCAGCGTCACCGCTCGCGAACATCCTGTGGCCGTCCAGCACTATCGTGTCCCCTGCCTTCGGAGCGTCGTTGCCCGCGCTCTCGCAGTCGGTCTTCGAGAGGATGACCCAACCGAACTTCTTGCCGTCATACAAGTCCCTTGTCTGCTCCTTGCCGTCAGCGTCCGTATAAGTCTCCGTTATAGTCTCGTTCTCCGTGGACACGTCTGTCACCAGGCGCCAATAGTAGGTGTTCGACACGTTCTCGTAAACTCCCTCCTTGATGTCGAACGTCTGGCACTTCGCCTGATCATACCTCACCCAGCCGTTCTGCGTCGCCGTCGTGCCGTCGTCGCCCAAGATGTAGCACTTCCAGCCAGTCACCTCGCCGTCAGCGTCAGTCACTGGCGACACGTGCTGCAACTTGCTCGACGCGCCGCTCAGATACACGTTGCCTCCCACCGAGTAGAGCTTCCGTATCTCCAGCGAGTTGAACACGGCCTTACCCCATACCATGAGGTCAGTGACCGACAACGTGTACTTGCCCTGCGTGTTCTTGGTGATGCCGAATCCACGTTCCAACGCCTCGTCAAAAGTTAGCGAGGACAGCGCGTCAACCACCACGTTGCCGTCCTTGTCGAACTTATACCCGCTTTTCCCGAATGTCGCACCGCCCTTCAGCTGGGCGAGCATCTCGGAAATTAAGCCCTTGGCGAAGGTTATCAAGCCCTGCGCTGTATCATCGCTCACGCTTGACAAAGTATTATCGTCAAGAAATTTCGGAGTGACAATACGATTGGTGGAGCTTACCGAAGTAGAATTGTCTGCAATACCTTCAATTTCTCCTTGGTTCTCAAAAGCTATTTTACCACCACTAACGATGGTTAGCGTTTCTACAAAAAGATTACGAAACAAGGTTCCGACCTTCATCGTCAAATTCTTCAGAAACGTAACAATTCCATCCACTGAAGAATACTTGTACCATTCTGTTTCTGTACCAGTGGCGGATATTGCTTCGTCGGATGCAAGCAAACCAGAGGACACTCGCTGCTGCCAATCGCGGTTTTCTGTTCCGTTGTCGCCTGAAGATGTAATAATGCCTTGCAGGAATACATAATAATATTCTTCAGAGCCGATTTGTTGCCCTGCGACATTCTTGCCGTAAACATCGAGTTCTTCAGACGGAAATACGATAAAAGCGTTCTTTGTGCCGTCATCCGAGCGAGGGACGGCGGCATAGACATATTTTGCAGTGTGAGTGTTGAACACTGTAGGCGAGGCTTGCAGCGTCCAACGCTTATAGTTGTGGCCCGCGTCGTAGGAAATGATGTCTTTTATATAGACAAGGATTTTGGCTCCACTCACACACGATGCTTGTATGTAGTCGGGCAGTCCCATCGCGTTCAGTTCAATGTAAAACGCATTGGGCGAAATCCAATAGTCTCTTTCTGTAGCTTGTGTCATGTCGTAAATTTCTGATAGCAAAGTTACGAAAAGATGATTTAGAGGTACGGACATGATAAAGCCACGCGCCATAAAGAGATACGAGGCTTTGACGAAAATGTATAAATGAAAACAGAAATATCGGTTATATAAGCGGACAGCCGTTGATGTCGAGCTGAGCGGTAAATGATATGGTCATGGCGTTCTGTTCGGTGCGGGTGAAGAAGGTGGTTTCTTCCTCTGGGGAGATGGTGCAAGGAATGAAACGGCTGTTGATGTCTATCCAGATGTGTTCGGACATGAGAAACTCATGCAGATACCATTCAAGCCATTCCTCTGTCAGCGGGTCGGTTTGGAATAGCCATGACTCCTTGTTGTTCTGCTTCTTGATGGACGCACGGCTGAAAGAACTGAATGTTTCCTGCCGCGACAATACATATCTATTGGTAGTTACTGCGAGTTTCTTGCTGTACACGCGAGGCACACTGATACTCTCCAACACACCAAACGAGTTGATAAAGCGGAATACTTGGCGCGTATCAGCTTCCGTGAATGGCAGAGCATAGATGACCTGTTCGCCTATGGTCTGTAGGCCTTCAGACACAATGGTCACTACCTTCGACTCCGGCTGGGCGAGGTTGCCGCTGGCGAGCAAAGTCTGCGCCGTGGTGTAGGATGGGGTATAGGCTATTTGCTCGCCCACGAAAGCGAGATGCGGGGCGGATATGGGTTTGCGCGACAAGATGGTTGTTTCCTTTGAGCCATTGGACATAAGGCGGTCGAAGTCGGAATATCCACCAAATATGGTGCAATACACCGGCTGCTCGTCATTGTCGTTTGCCTTGGCAGGATAGATGATTTCGCCCATAGTCTTTACCACTCCGTCGAGCATATACTCATCATACGCTTTCAAGTAGAATTTCACCAAGGGATAAGTCGTGGGCTGTGCCGAGTATTCGTAGCTGTCGCGAAAGGTGCGCAGGGCAGAAGATATGTCTATCTGCACGACATTGGATTCCGAGGTTTCTTCCTTTTCCACGGGTGCGGACATTTTTATCACCTCATAGTTGCCACCACTCATGCCACACGTTACCTCCATGATGACGCGATGAAAGGATGGGTAGGTCGTATTTTTGTTGCTGTCCGTGCCGGTAATGACATTCGGCTGCACCTGAAACGTGATAGGGTTACCGTTGAATACAGAGCCGGATGTAAGTGTTATTTTTCTTGCCATGATGTTTTTGTGTTGTGTTGGTCTATATACTATACACTTCAAGTTCCACCTCGCCCATTCCGTCCTTTACGCTGATGTCGGTGTTTACCTTGTTGATAAGACACTTCTTGCCGTCTATCAGCCACCATTCTTTCCAATGGTTAGGTATGTCGGCTATCTGCGCTACGGAAGCCGTGCAGCGGATGCGGTACTTGTGACGATGCAGAAGAAAATAGGCATAGTCAATCATAAAGGTATCGAAATAACCTCGGTCCTTGATAAGCGGATCACTCACTACCAATGGAGCATCCGCCCATTCCGGCTGCACCCAAGCGCGAGGTTTGAGGGAGAAGCGTTCCTCGTTGCCTATGCCGGACGCAGTACCATTATAATCATACACGTTGCCGTATTGGTCAACAGAGTCGGTGGTAAGGGCATACTCGCCTACGGTGGTGCGCCACTTGCTATTGCCGAAGCCATCATAGTTGTAATCAAAAGCCTCGTGCGTAGAATCCGCGCCACCACCGCGCATAATGGCTATGGCATTGCCCCAGTCGTAATTCTGAAGTGGCGAATTGCCGTCGTCTGTATTAGAAGGATTGTACGACTCCACAAGCGAAAGTTCCTCCGTGACGTAGAAATCTGCTACTTGAGAAGAAAGCGGATTTTTGATATATTGCTTCACAAACTCATGTTCCATACTTTCATCCAAGAAAGCCGCCATGATGGTTTGCGCCTTACTGCCATTTACGGCACTTGCCATATACCCCTCAATGCCGCTACCATCGGTAGGCTGATTGTTTGAGTCAGTAAAGCAAGTCTGCCCCGTAGTGGCGGCAAGCGCATTATAATAGTTGACGTCCACCATGCCGACCGGAACAAAGTCTGACTTAAATTCCTGCACGAAATCCTCATTAAGCGTAGAGCAATCACCCATTTCAACACCCTTGTAAGCACCCACCTCAAACAAGCGGGGATCCATGTCGCCGGCAGAGGAAAAGTCCGAATCAATCTTCACGCGATATTTGTTACCCGTTGATTTATCCACAAACACATTCATCTGATTATTGTAGACCTGGTGGATAATGTCACGATACTCAAGGTTTGTCACGGTGCGATCTTGCGGATATTCTACATAGTCGTAATCGGTGTTATAGTCCTTCACGCCCTTAGTGATATTCTGCTTCTGCTCCTTGCTGTCGCTTTCTGCCGAATAGCCAACACGCACACCAGTAATCTTCTCGCTAATTGGCAATATGCTATGTATTTCGGCACAGAACGTACGCGGTTGTGGGTTCTGCTTGCGGAATACATCACGAACAAGATAAGCCGTCACCTTCTTCTGTTCGTAATCGTAATAGAACTTAATGCCAAACTGATTTTCAAGCGACTCAATGATTGTGGAAACATTTTCGTCCGGAAAGTTCTGCTCATTGGCAAACATCTGAACAATGCTTGCGCTCATCTGCGCCATGGTGATTGTAGACTTTGTGGTAATGCTTGCAACCTTGTCCTTGCCGACCACAACGTGCTTCTTGCTGCCTTCTTTCACCTGCTCCACCTCAGTAGTCTTATAGGAAGAATTGGGGAAACGGGGGTCCAACTTCGTAACAAACTTGTAAATCACATCATAGTATTCGATTTCCTGCATGGTCTTATCCACAGGATTTTCGAGCGAGAGCTTGCCACCACAGCCACGGCTCTCCAGCCAATCGTTTACGTCCTCGAAAAGGTTGTCGTAGTCAGACTGCTTCTTGCTCTCTATCTGCTTTTGGAAATAACCAAGTTTGATGTCACCGGCCTTTTTCTTTCCAGCAATAACTTCTGGGTCTTTTTCATTATAAGTTGAACCAACATACAACGGCTTTGTGTCGTAGGCACATTTTGTGGTAAAGAAACAAAGACGGCGGAAGTCGCCAATATTGCGCAGTGCATCCTTGTCGAAAGACACGCCAAGACTCTCAAACAAACAATCCAGAAAGAAGAGCACATAGAAACAGATGCCTGACTGCGGGCGATCAGCGTCAAGCACCCATATCTTTCCCTGGTCTTCGTGCATAATATTCTCGTCTTTAGGCTTCACAATTTCGCTTGAAGTCTTGCCGTCATCATCCAAGTCATAATGAGCATAACATACACGGGCGTTACAGAATGGCTTTGTGGGATAGGCATCACTCACGTTGATGTATGACTGCGCCACTTCGGGTATGTTGCGTTTCTCGCCTCTCGCATAACTCCACACTTCCTTGACCTTTGCCTTATGCGACACGCTGTCTTTCTCTACGCAACGGGCAGGATAGGAGAAACCAAGAGCTTGGGGATGGAATGTTGATGATGTCTTGTAGCCTGTACCAACCGACCCCAATTTCTTGTCGCCTTTCTTGCCCTCATATTTCACGACCACATCTGTGCTGTAAGTGACCTCCACATTCACCTCGTCAATCTTCTCGCCAATCAGCAGTTGGTCTTTATAGCGGTCGGGTATCTTCACCTCATTGCATTTCAAATCGCCAATCAAGTCGTCAAACGACTGCTTGCTCGCGTCAATATTCATCGATAGCGAGTCCTCCACGGTTTCATTCTCCTGCATTACGGCAGTGCCACTGGCAAACGGCACACCATCGGCAATTATTTGCATCGGCGTGTGCTCAAAGCTCACGGGACGCAGGTCGGAATTGGTGTCGTCCATGTTCTTGAGAAAATGGCGGTTGCCATCAAGCGGAAGCGCGACGGGATAGGAGAACATCTCCGTGTCGTTGAAGAGAGGGTTGCTCAGTTCAACGCTGATGGAGAAGTCATCGTTAAGCGCCATCGGCTTTCCACCGGCAAGGATAACTAACTTACTGTTCATGTTGCTCGATAGGTTTTAGTTGTGATGTGCCACTAAGAACGATGCCTTTGTCGGCTACGGCATAGACAGCCGTGTCGCGATAGGCATTAACGTGGAGATAGGCTTGCGCCCTAACTGTTCCGCCGAAAGCGTCGCACTGCACGCTGCCGTTCAGATATGCCTCGCAGCAACATTGCAGTCGGCTGCGGTTGTATGCCCTCACGGTGCCAGCCATAATCTTGCCGTAAGCATGGTCATAGAGCATTACGTCGGCATTGTAGTGGTTGTTGTAAACCTGAGCATGGTTGAAAGCCAAGACTTTTGCCGTGCCGAGGATATAAGCCTGTGCGTCGCCATGTATCTTGACTGGCTCGTCGCAGTCGGTGATGATGACACGCACAAAGTTCTTGGCGTTGTCGGGGCACTCGTTGAGATAGATGCCAGCCTTATTCATACCCTCCTTCAGCCCAGGATAGAGCCGGGGCAATTCACCACGGATCACATCCACATACTTGCTCTCCACAACGTCCTCCCAGTTGTCGCGCCATGTGGCCATCATCTGACTCACGTTCTCCGAAGCCAACATCTGCTTATAACCTTTGGCGCAGGCGTGGCGGTCGTGGCAAGCCTTGTTGCACACGTCCTTGAATATCTGATATACGTTTTCTTCCATAAGTCAAAAAGTCGTTTAGTTGCTCTTTTCCATTTCGTTTTCCGTCTTGGCAAGTATCGCCTCGTAGCCCATTATCTCGTCATCGGTGATGATGTCGCTGTAGTCGGCACGGAGCTTGGCAATGCGTTCTTTCAAGCCTTTGATGCGTGCCTTAGTGCTGGGCTTGTCTTTGCGGCAAATGTACTTGATGAGTGCGTCGGCTTCTGCCTTGTGCTGGGCGGCTGCCTCGCGTGCGGCTTTCACTTCGGGACGATCGGCGGCTATTTTGTCGGCTATCGACTGGGCAAAGAGTGGGTCACGCTCCTGCGCTTTCTCGTAGAAAGGCTTAAACATCGTGCGCAGTTTCTGTGGGTCGATGTTGAAGGACTTTTCAGCATAGGCGATGTATTCGGGGTCGCCGGTGCGCTGACTGAGGCGCAGATACACCTCGCCCATCTCGCGGTCCACAGCCATGTAGATAGCGGGCAGAATGTCGCTCTCTATCTTCACGGCACGGGTGGCAAGTCCGGCTATCTCTTCCTCGGTGTAGAGCGTGCTGCCACTGCGCTCGTTGGCTTCCGCCATGGTCTTGGCTTGCTCTGCCTTGGAAGCCATCTCGTTGCGAAGGTCGCGCACGGTGTTCACCCGCTCCTGGAGCTGACGGCTAAGGAATGGCTTCACCTGCTGAAGATTCATCATCGTGGCGGCGATGCTGTCGCCATTGGGGTTGGCCACGATACCGTTGTAAGTGAGCGGCTGCACGAACAGGTCGGGTTTTATCTCCGGGAAGAGCGATGCCTTTGCTTCCTGCAATGCCTTCTGCTTCTTCATTTCGGCATATTCGGCTTGCTCCTCCTTGGTGGGTCGGCCCACACGACGCTTGGGCAATGACTTGCCCGACGTGGTGTCAAGCGTTTGCAGGTAGGTGAGTAACTGACGCACACGGCGATGGTAGTCCTTAAACCGTCGGCTGTCACGCACAAACGATTGCGCTTTGGGCACGTTCTCCAGCAAGGCAAGTCCTTGCTCAAATGCCTCACGCTGCTCGGCAGTGAGCATGCGGGTGGTGAGGGCAGGGGAGAGAGTTGCGATTATATGTTCCATATTAAGCTCTATTTTCGTTCTTTGTTTTAATACAACAACGGCGACACGAACATGCGTGAGCCAGGTTGATTATTCTTATATCCTTCGTTCTGCGAATTGTTGTCGGTGGATGGGGTAGGGATGTTGTCCTCGTTTGCGGTCGCTTCGGTTTCCGCTTTCTTGCGGTCGGCAATGATGGCGAGCACGGAGGCTTTGAGGGATATGCCCTCGTTGTGAGCCTGGATGCGGCGCGTCTTGTCGATGCTCAACACTGTAGTACGCTCTTCGAGATAGGACACCATGAGGCGGCGTACCTTTTTGAGTAGGCGGTCGCGGTCGTCGGCATGGAGAAGTTCCTGCACAATGTCTTCGCCTATCACGTCCTCGATGTATTCCTCTTGGACGAAGATGAGATCGGGCAAGAGGCGGATAAACTTGTCGCGGTTCTCGTAGATGTCGAGGTATCGCTGAAGTACCGTGCAAGTAGGGATAAGGAGATTTGCGTGCAGGTAGTAGTACTTTGACTGCTGCCAAAGGTCCACTATTTCCAATATCGCGGTTTTCTGTACGCTTTCATCCTCTTTCTGTACGCTATCATCGTTTTTCTGTACGCTTTCGCCTGTTTCCTGACCATCGATAGGCATGGGCGTATTTACCTGCTTTGCCCATTCCTCAAGCATCACGAGCAAGGCATTGAGCGAGGCAAAGGCTTCTTTTTTGTAGCCCTGCACCGCCTTGTCTATCATCTTGTCGGAAGCCGAAGCATAGTCGTCGCTGCTTGCCATATTCACACCTGCGCCATTCAGACTTACTGCCTGTTGGTAGGCATAACGCGTGAGAGCATCATTCACGATAACACGCTGGGCATAGAGCAGGAGTACGGCGAAAGGGTCATCGGTGTATGTTCCGCCAGTTACAGAGAGAAAGAAATTTTCGGGTGAGGTTTGAGCGTAATACTCACACAAGCGGTCGTAAAGCGGTCCGCCTAACTTTTCGCGCAGAAAATCTTTCTCGCTATTGTCGATTATGCCTTGCAGCAAGTTCACCTCGTCCACAGCGTTGCTGGGATTGTGAAGGCGAAATTCTTGATTAGTTGTTATGAGCATATTTTGTTCGTTTCATAGTTATTGTTTTGGGAGGTACTTATCCTATATAGCAGGAGATACTTCTCTTAGGTAATAGGAGATACGTATCCTATATAGTAGGAGAAATATCTGTTTGTATTGACTTATGGGCATCACTTAGTCAAGGTTATGCGCATCACTTGATATGACTTATGCGCATCACTTATTCCTGCCCTTGCCTTGTCACCCCCGTCTTTGAGTTGTCAAGCGTGGTCAATACTTCGCGGTCTGTCTCCCATACCAGGTGTGGGTCAAGCTCATTGAACTGGCTCATCACTTCCAACGGACGGAGCATGAGTTGCTGCAACGGCGCAAACTGAATTTGCTTGACGAGGAAACGCTCGCGCAGGTCAGTACCGCCCGATGATGTCGCGTCGCCCGGTGTGTTGCCTATCAGCTTCGAGTCAAGACCCATAGCGAAGAAGATGATGGATGATATTTCCTGAAGCTCGGTCTTGTCGGCATTGGCTTGGTCGTTGGCTTTGCTCTCTATCTCCACAATTTCCCATGCCTTGTGCTCCTTGCCGTCGGGGCCCATAAATACAGATGATATGAGTGCTTGCCCGGCATTGTCGCTATTGCTCAGCCATGAGTTGATGTCGTTGAACACTTCGCTCTGTATCTGCGCCATCGTCTTCTTCTTGTCTGTGTCGCTCTGCTGACGGAAGAGTGCGTTGAGGTAGTCTTGGTGAATGTATATCACTCTGCCGATGATGTTTGAGTTACGCTTGCGCGTCAAGCGATCGTCCACAATCGTAAAGGCATACTCAAAAATGCTTCCGGCAAAGATGCTGTGCCAAAGCGCATCGGCATAGTAAGGACCGCCAAAGTCACGCGGCGACATGATGAAACGCGTTGGGCGTTGCTTGCGGCTCACACGCGCCTGACGCGCCTCACGCACATGACGCTGAAGGTCTTTCACTGCCGTTGCCGTGGGCAGATAGGGCACCGCGGCTATCTTCAAGTCCTCCGGATTCATGGCCGAAGTGATCTGTGTGGAGTCAAGCCATTGGTTAGAGGTGTAGGCGTAGTTGATGCGGTAGTTGTCATCCATACGCTCCAGTCGTGTAGTGAATATGGAGCGTGGCTTTATGCCTATCACCTTGGGCGTCCACTGCGAGGTAGGCACAGGCTTGCCGTCGTCGTTGAGTTGGCGTTGGTTTAACTGAAGCTCGACAAAGCATTGCGACATGAGAGCCATATCACCAGCCATTGAAAGGTAGGTGTCCATAAGGTCGTTATCTGCCATGAACTGCTGAAGGAAGTCGTTGGTCTGTTGCCATGTTTCGAGGTCGCGTTTCAGAGCCTTCATCTCGTCAGAGTCCTCCGGTGGGTCGTCGGTGGCGTTCTGCTGAGTGTTTGCTTGTACTTCGGCTTCCTTTGCCTTTAGGTCGGCAATCATGCCTCGGAGCAATACACCTGCCGTTGCAAACGGTATGTACTTCTCGGTGATGTTGCCGCCAACATACTGCGTGTAGTGGTATTTTGGTTTCGGGCCATGCCCCACCAATATTTTCTTGATGAAGTCCACACCGGCTGCCGTGAATGGCGACATTCGGGAGAGAAGCCAAATGATGTTGGGCAGTCGGTTGCCCACACCCCATTCCATAAAACCCAGTCCGTCGGTGCCCACACCTTGCGGCTTGGCAAGGTTCTCGCCACCGCTGGAGGCAAACACCGTAGAAATCTGCTTGCGTGCCGCACTGCCCGATGTACAGCCAGACACGGAATTGCCCTCGGCACGGATGAGCAGCGAGTGAACGTAGTCTTGCCATAAGAACACCGTGCCGCCATCGCCACGCACGGGGGTAAACTCACCCGGCTTCACGGCGACATAGCCTTTGCTCTTTAGTTCCGCACTACGCTGTTGGAACTGCTGGAGATTGCTGACTCTGTTTTTCTTCATTGTTGAGTTTGTTTGTTTATGTGTTTGTTGAATTGTGGCTTTGTGCAAACGAATAAACGTGCCGCACCCTGTTAGCCATTATTTCTTTCTTATCTTTTCCAATTCCTCATTTTCTTTGCTCAACCTTTCGAGGTGTTCAAGCACAAGCGAATAGGATTGATGGTTCACTTGATCCTCGGTCAGTCCGGCATACTTCTGCATGGTTGCGGTTGTAGCCGTGTAAATCTCAAGCGGCGTGCTCGGCTTTTTCACGTTGGTCTTTTGTACCTTAAAGACATGAGGAAAACGCTTGCTTAGTGTGTACATCATCCCAGTCCACCAAAAGAGAATGACCTGCCATTGAGTATCAGGGAAATCGCGGAAGTATGGTGCGTTTTTTACGCATTGGTCGCTCTCGTAGTGAAAATCGTGCTTCACTATGCCTGTGTTGGTGTCTACATAATCCGTTTTGGCATTGAATATAGTAGCAAGAAACATTGCCTTGGCAAGGGTTGCGCTTTCGGATTGTCGTAAGAGTTGAGTTTCAGTAAAATTATTAGTTTTTCGCATTCTTATCAAGTTGTCGCTGATTTGGGTGTAGCTCTGCATTGTGTCGGAGGCAAAACGATATTTCGCCCAACTGAAACCATCCATATCTGGGAATACGCCTTGGAACGCTTTCTTTCGCCCGAACCATTTGCCGTGCCGCTTTCGTTTTATCTCTTGATACGGAAACTTGGTGAGATGAATGTTGCTGTCGCGGTCGAGCCAATCCAACATTCCGGCACCCTGCGCTATATATTCTGCACTCGTCGTGTCGCGTGTCTTGGCCTTAGGCGAAAGCCAATAGTTTATCTGCCAAAGGTAGAGTGAGAATGTTTCACCTTTCTTGCCGTCCTTGGTGAAACGGCAAGTGTAATACTGCTCCTCCACCGACACACGCGGATTAGGACTTTCCACTATCTCAATCCCTGCCAACACAAAGAAAAGAGCCAACTTCACGTTGCGCATATCAAAGGGATGATAGCGGTCCACACGGCGCACCTGTTCCTGCATCACGTTAGCAATCAGTTCAAGTTGCTCCGTGGTGCATTGATTCCAGTGGCGAGGTAGGGTGAGGTTTATCTTCTTTACCATACTTGTGCTTTTTGTTTGCAGAGAAAATTCTTTTATGAAACAAAGTTAGTAAGTTTGAAATCCCCGATAAGGACAATCCCCTCTTTCCCCTATACAACGGAAGCCAACCTGCGGCTATCCTGGTGGCGCAAGCTGGCTTCAAAAAATCCGATTAGGGAATAGGGAAAGGACAGGGAAATAAAGGGTAAATTTCCCTATCCATCATGGTTAAAGTGTGGCGTGAAGGGCTGTGTAGTCCCATATCTTCGTGCAGTCGTCCTCGGTCTGCCAGTCGGCATCGCAGAAGTAGAAAAGATATGCGGCCTTCAGTATCTCCTTGTCATCCATGTTGGCGCAAAGGTCAGCATACATAGCGTTGAAGGCAACGTACTTATCCCAATCGTTCACTTTCGGGTGAAACTTCATGTCCTTTGTCGCTTCCAATACCTGGGTGCGAGTCCAATGTGCGCCCATACCCACAGGCTCACCGTTCTCATCCATCTTACTATATATGAGGCGATTCACATCGTGGTTGGCAAACTTCTCTGAATAATGGCGGTCGTAGAGCACGGCGTGCTGGTTGCGCATGATACGCCAGTACAAACATGGATTCTCGTTTTCAAGCGTTGAGAGGTCGCACGACATTTGCTCTATTGCTGCATACATCTTCTTCTCGGAGGCTACGCCGTGGGTACGAGCCTGTTCTATCAGTTGAATATATTTCATTTTCTTTTATTTTTAACAGTTTGGGCAAATCCCCCGAAATCGGGGGATTATAGGCACTAAGGTGGCGAATATGTTAGACCGTTGAAAGTTGTAAGAAACTTCCTCCAACTTTCTTTCATCTTTCTTCTTTTCCTTTTTCATACAGACGAGTGAATAAGCGTTGCAGACAGAGCAACAGTAATACAAACCAGTTGGATAAGTATGCCATGACGATTGATAGCACCGCAGCCACGACCACATCGCAATGACAATAGAGCAGGGAGGTGAGCGCACTCCAGAATGTGAAGCATTGATTGCACGCCGCAACCTTGCCCACGACCTTTGCCACGGCTTCCGCCAGTCCGAGGTGCTGGATAAGCGTTGCCGCTATCATGGCTGCAAGAGCTGTCAATATCATCATGGTCATGGTTATGCGGTTGTTATGGTAAGCGTCAGAGGGCAGTCGGACACGAAGGTTCGGGAGCAATCGCAACATGATATGCGTGCTATGCCGTTCTGTGCCGTGCCGACGGTAGCGGTTACTGCGCTTATTGCCGTCGCACTGAACACGGGGATGGTAAAGTCCTGCGAGATTACTTGCGAGCGTGTGCAGCATGAGCCGCAGTTGCACGGAATGTAGCTCACCACTCCTTCAACATGTACTACCACAATATACTGCGAAGTGCCGACATTTGCAATACTCTTGATAGAAAACTTAGGCGCAAACACTGGTGTCTCGTCCACACAGGCCGGAGTGCAAAGCTGCTGCGTGATGTTGATGTCGTAATAGGGTGCTGCGGTGGTAGCTCCTACCGCAAGCGTGGCTGTTATGATAGCCGGGGTTGTTCGTTTGTTCATAATCGTTTTATGTTTTAGTATAGCGACGATGCTTGCCGCCGCTTTGATTAATGACTTACTACGGCTTACTACGTAGTAAAAAACGTAGTAAGTAGTAGATGATTATCTCTTCACTTGATAGCCTTCCGTCTTTTCGACAGGCAAGTTCTTCTGAAGCAAATCTGCCAATTCATCCAAATCTTCCTCGTCAAAGGTTATCATGCCTTCAAGGATAGATAGCGGTCCGTTGTAGCGCACCTTATCCACCACGTCGTGTGCCATTTGCGGTATGCTCTCTTCGGGTATCTGCCCGAAATACTTTGCGAGCATAGGCGTAACGAGCGAGTTGACCACTGGCTGAATGAGCGGTTCTATGTCCTTTTGCAGGGCATAACTACCGCTCACCAATCCGAGTGAGTCGATGGTGGCTTGCAACGACTGGAGCATGGGCAAACGCATAAGGTTGCTGGCAGCTATCTGCGAAATGGCCGGCCGTGCCCACTCGGACACGACCGCCGCCAAAATCTGAGAATTGGTGTAGTCCATATCTCCCGCCGATTACTGATTGCATCCACAGCCACAACCGCAGCCTGTCTGACATACGTTTGTGGAAGGAATGAACACCTTGGTGACACTCGCAAGAGATGCCACCTGCGACTTCAGTACGTCGATGTTGGCGTTTGCTGCCGCATTGTATGCCATCTGCTGTGCGTTGATCGCCTGTTGTGCATCCTTGTTGGCATCCACCTTGTTCTCCACCTGACGGATTTTTCCATCGAGATACTGAGTTACCTCCACCAACTTCTTGTCGGTGTAGCTTTCACTCTTCTGAATGGCGAGCTCTGTCTTGAGAGTGGAGTTCTCCTGGATAAGGTTAGTCTCACTCTTGGTGACAAACCGTGCGTCGGGGTCGGAAGGGTTGGCAGTAGACGGACTACCGTTTCTCGTCATACCCAACAGCGACGCACCACCACCGAGCAGACTGGTAGCCAGTCCTGCAATACCCAAGCCGAGGGCAGTGTTACCCAATCCCTTGCTGGCAACATCATAGTTGCCATCGTTAGTCTTAACTTGCATAGTGTTTTTTATTTGTGTTGTTTCGTCCATTATTGAACTTGCCACAAAGGTAGCGGAGTATTCTGCGGATAGGAAGTGTTTTTCATTAAGTGTCCTTACGCTTGTATGGCATATAAGCACCACTTATCTTTGCATTAAAAAAGCCCCACGTTTTTGGCGTGAGGCTTATATCCATTAGAATTGCTAATATCTATCGGGGGGGATAAAAGTGTCTTTCGTCTCTTCGATAACAGAAATATAAGGCACTACTTCATTCTTTATTATATCCAAGAAAATTTGCGCTGACCGCTTTATAGGAACATCCTTCATCCAGTGGGCATTACTCATCAGTTGGCGTTCAAGTCCCACGATAGGGCGAGCCACAAGGGTAGGGTGGTGGCGCAAATAGAGCTGTGTCATGAACGTAACACATTTCGTTTCTTCCACGGATGCAAGTGCTTCATCGGGGTCGCTTATCACACATTTTATATTCAATTTATACAGGTCGCGCTGTATGTATTGCTGACAGGTTTCAAACACACGCTCACCAACATCGGGCATTATGACTGGGTGTTTCAACTAATCCTCATACGACACTTTCGGTAAACAGGAAAGCGGATGGGTATCACGCATAATGGCATACACGGAGAATGGTATGCACGGCTGCGACTCTATACCCTCGTGGCTATATGCCGTGTTCATGGTAAAGGCGAGGTCTATCATGTGCGCACGGAGCGTTTTGTTAAGGATATGCGCCTTTGTGAAATCGGCATTGATACGCACGTTAGGGTATCGCTCCATAAAAATGAGTGCAGCCATTCTGACGTAAGGAGCGATGAAAGAGCCAATACCTATACGCAGTTCACCAATCATGCAGTTGTTAAGCGCATTGATTTGTTCCTTGCAGTCCTCTGTCTGCTTGATGATGTCCTTAGCCCTTGGCAAGAGAGCTTCGCCACTCTCTGTAAGGTTGATTTCGTGCGAGGTACGAATAAGTAGTTTGCAACCTAATTCATCTTCCAATGCCCGGATATGCTGGCTTACTGCCGATTGGGTTACGCAACATCGGGTGGCGGCGATACTGAACGACTTTGTTTCCGCCACAAAAACAAAGGAGCGCAAATGTCGTAGTTCCATATAGTCTTAGTGTTTAGTTATTCTCCATACTTACATTTTTATATCAAAATAATATTTCTAATTGCAAATTTACAGAAAATAATCTCATCTTGCTATCGTTTTGTATTAGAAATGCTAATATAAGTATTAAAACGTCAGAATACTAATACTCACAGAACGTAAAAATCCCGACACTCATACCTTATATATTATATAGGCAGAATGTCGGGATTTCCTATTTATGGACAAAAGTTTCTTTTCCAGAAGTGAGCGATTACTTCTTGCTCTCCTTTGCCGTAGTGCTTACTTCTGTTTCGCTTTCACTACTGAAGAAGTCTGCATCAGCATTGTCGAGAGATTGTTTAGCGGGTTTCGTCTCGCTCTTGTCAGACCCGCTGACTATTCCCCCTTGTTAGCGAGGAGAGAATCCCAACCACCAGCAGTAGGCTCTGTAACGTAATAGTTCGGGAACTCTACTGGTGAAAGTTTTGCCTCGAATGTCGTTGTACGGTCATCCTCCGGCTTGGCTCCCGTGTCGGTCTTGATGCCGCCCGATTCAAACTTGATTTTGCGGTCGGGGTCGTACATAATCTGTGATACCTTATTATCCTTTGCGATAATAAAGATGTCGCGGTTGTTCACGGCACGGGCGAGCTTCCCGGCTGCTGCATTTACAGAGTCAAGTACGAAAGTACAAGTCTGCTCAAAACCCTTACGATAGCCGAGAGATGAGCCCTGGATCTGCTGTGAGTCGTCTTTACACTGCACCTTAAAAAGACCCTTACCGCTGTCAAACTCTGGTGTAGAATAGTTGTTCTCCGTAGCAATAAGCGGAGACTTCAACTCACTCTTGATACCGATGTAGATAGTGCCGCCAAGACCTGCAAGATTCTCCAGGCACTCGTCATCGTTCAAGAAGTCAACTGGCTGTGGGCAAGTTACTTGTTCTGTCATAATTGTATCGTTTTCGTGTTTGTGTTGTTAAAAATAAAGGTGGCGGTTGACTATGTTCCATCAAGGCAAGTTACCCGCCACCATAGGATTTATAGAGCTTTATGAAAAGCCGAGGTTAGTCGCCGTTCTTCTTGAAGAAGGCTGTGATACCCATGTTCATGCCTGTAGCCGTGAGCGAGATAGTCTTATCGGTCTTGCCGTTGCTCCAGTGAGAGAACTTGTTGGTAGAACCGTCAGTTGCAACGAGAGTAAGCACCTGGTTGATGGTAGTCTCAACAGGCTTAGTGTACTTCGTGCTGTTCACCGTTACTGAACCATCAGTTACAGGCTTGCCGTCGGTATCAACGATGGTAACAACGAGGTTGGTGTTGTCGTAGTCGCCAGCCACATATTCAGTAGCAGCAAGGTTGCCGTCAGACATACAGAAAGCGTACTTAAACGGATTCTTGATGCCGGCACCCTGGATAGACTGAACCTGGAACTGCACATCACGCATATCATCATCAGTACCAACCTTCACACCGACATAAGTCTGGTTGTTGAGCGTATCAACACCGTATGCAAAGTTCTTGTCGATAGTGGCGTACATGCGATCACCCTCGCCGAAGTCAGCGATAGGACAAAGAGTTACCTTTGACAGACCGGGCAGTTTGAAATTGCCACCCTGCTCATACTCCACCTTGAAGTTGCCGTGATACTTATTAGCATAACCGCTTGCGATGTTGAATGCCGTTACCTCACTCATGTAAACACGAGTGTTCACCTTGCGAAGACGAGCATCCCATTTGCGGTGCCAAGTGATGAAGTTGTCGTATGGAGTGGTGTCGTCGGTATTGGCAGGAGCACCGATAGCGTCGCAAGGGATAAGGTTGCCGTTAGCCTCGCTAATGACGCCATCCTCGATGTCGTGCTTTACGCAGGTGTGGAAACCATCGTAAAGAGCAAGAGCCTGATCGTGGGCAGGAGTAGACTCACCTCCCTTGTCAAGGTCAATATCACCGTTCCACAAGCAAGCGGTAAGGTTGTCGGCATAGTTGGTGAGCACGGCAGTAGCAGCCTCTGTTGAGAGAGGATACTGCCCCTGTGCATCTGTGCCGAATACCGTTTCACAATACTTGTCGGCATTGTCGGTGAAATGATCCCAAGCGAGCTTCACGGTCAACGTGCGCTCCTTGAGGAAACCAGCCTCGCTGTTCACCTTAGTGTGAACATCCTTACGGCGAGTAGTGCCGCCCTTGCGAAGCAAAATGTGGAAGGTACGCTTGAACTGGATGCCGCTCACGATGTCGATACCGAGGCGGTCCATTTCCTCAGCGTCGGTATAGCCCGGACCCATAAGAATTTCCTTGCTAACCTGCTCGGCTACATGCTCAAGAGCCTCAGTGCCGATAAAATTTTCAGGAAGTTTTGCCATTGTGTTTTTGTGTTTGTGTTGTTAAATACTTGATGAAAAGAACTCTTAGTTTTTGTGTTGGTCGGGGAACGTGTTATTCCTCACCACGCTTGAAACGCTCAAACGCTGCCTTGCGCTCTGTATTAGTCTTATAGAGCGAAGGGTCGAACTCGCGGAGGTTTTGCTTCTTTGCGCCCTCACCGTTGTTGGAAGGAGCTTCGCCAGCCTCCAGCTCATTGCCCGTCTCGTTGGTGAGCGATGCTATCTGCGCGTCCTTGTCGACGATAGTCTGCTCGGCTGTGGCGAGCGCGTCCTGCGCACCTTTGAGATCGGCTTCTGCCTTTGTCTTGTCTTCAGTGAGAGAAGCAATCTCCGCGTCCTTCCTGGCTACGGCCTCGGAGTGCTGGGCGTTGAGTGTTTCGATTTCCTTGGTGTGAGCCTCGTTTGCGTCAGCAAGTGCCTTTTCTGCGACTGCCTTGGCTTCGTTGGCTGCTGTGAGCTGCGCGGAGATTTCGTCAAACTTGCTCTGCAATTTCGCGAGAGACTGCTCCGCTGTGGTGGCTTTCTGCTCTGCATCGGCCACCTTCTGTGCGCTTGCATTCATGTTGGCTTCAAGGTTGTCAAGAAGCTGGGCGTTCATAAACGCGCCTTCCTCTTTCACGGCAATCTCACCAGCCTCCAATCCGCAAGCGGCATTGATAAGGGGATAATTCTGCATATTGATAAAAGTTTTTGTGTTGGTTGCGTTTTCGGGTTCTTTGCTCGGTTCGGGCGTTGGCTCCGGCTCCTCGTTGGGCGTGTTGCGCTCGATAGGCTGTGCCGTGCCATTGTGCAGAGCAAACGCACGCTGAACAACCGGCATAAAGTCTGACTGACCATCCACAAGAATGCCCGTAACATCCTCGGCATTGAACACCTTACCATGCAGATGCTCGTCCTTGGCGTTGGGGCAAGCGGCTTTTACATCGGCACGGAACTCCACACCAAGCTCGGCAAGTTCTTTGACCAAAGCCTCCGTCTTGCCGTCGTTGGCAATATCGCGGAACTCACGGTTCTTGTCAAACGACTCCGGGTCGTAAAGCTCATGATAGGTCTCGTTGGTGAACTTGTTGGTACTTCCGTCTGCCTCGGTATAGAAAGCTGCCATCACGCCGATGCAACCTATCTCGTCCTTCGGGTGCATGAAGTAGCGTTCATCACAAAGCGCAGCGAGGTACATACCAGCCGAGGCGCACATGCCGTCAATAAAAGCCAAAACTTTCTGCCCCTTGGAATGTGCATAGTCAATAGCCTGCTGATAGTCGTTCTTTGCCCATGCCGAACCACCGGGTGTGTTGATGATGAACACGTGACCGCAGCAAAGCGGATGGTCGGCTGCACGCATCATCATGTCGCGGTGATCGATAGAGCCATACGAGCATCCCCCACCATTGCGGGTAATCGGGCCGTCGATAGTCAAGACCGAAACGAAAGGAAATGTCTGCTCCTTCTCATAGCCCAAAGCCCAGTTGCCCTTCACCTGCTTGCCATCCTCGGAAATCTGATATTCCTCCGGGTAGTACACCGTGCCGTCAGCAGCCACGGCAGTAACGAAGCCGCACTGCTTTTCGGGCTTGCTGAAAGCCGCATGGGTGTTCAGGTTCTGTTCCAAAGCCTTGCGTATGCCGTGAACAAAATCGGGACGGACCATCCATGTCTTTTCAGTTAATATCTCATAAAGACCTTTCATTATTAAACTTGTGTTTATGTTGTTATCCCAAATACAATCCCTTTACCTGTGGAAAATGTCCTAAAATTGTCTTCTGCAAAAGTAACAAAGCAACTGGCGCAAATAGGGACAAAAAAATGCCGCCACTCTCGCGAGTAACGGCATTCCGTACATATATTCAAAAGAAGTTCTTAGCTCTCCTGTATTGTTATAGGAATGAAGTCCGACATCGACTTCATGGATATTGTGAGCGACACTTGCTCGCTCGTCTGCGTTGCGCTGGTACTTGCATTGAAGGCGAATGTGCCGGGCAGGGTGTAGCACAGATAGAGAGTGCCATCCTCACGTTTCAGCACAACATAGTAATCATCGCCCTCAATGGCGATTTTTCGTTGTGTTTCACGCACATTTTCTTTGTCTTCGGTTATTGTCGCGCTTATTTCGAGGGAAAAGACGATGCCATTGCCGTTTCTCGCCGAGGTAGACTTCGCCGATAGCGTATCCGCCACAACGTAGATTTCTCCGGCTGTGGCGATATGCAGGAGCGCATCGCCCAACTTGCAGTTGTTCATGCTGAGTATCTGCGCCACGGCAAACGGCACAGGCAACACGGCATTTGCCGTGGGGTAGATATAGGCATCTGTCACGCCTTCGAGGAATATTTCCTTGCAGTTTTCGGGTAAAATCATATAATTTCTAATTTGGGATATGTTTTAACATGTTTTAATCTTATGATTAACATTCATATACAATATCTAACTTAACCATTGTATTTCGTCGATATGGTGCTGTCGCTCACCATCATCCTCATACTGCATATCCAAGCACGAATATGAGCGGAAGAAACTGTGCTCAGACTTCAGCCATCGCTCTATCACGCGGCGCATATTGTCCTTCTCCTCCGTAGACGGGTCTATGCCGTAGCGCATAAGAAAACGCTCCAGCATTGCCGCCTTACTCCGGGCGATAATCTTGCCGTTGGCAGTGCAATAATCGAAGGTAGACAGCACCCATTCCACGACACTGCGCTTGAAGTCGTTGTTGAGCAATTCAATCAACTTGTATATGCCGTGGCGGTCGAGGTTCCACGTAGGAGTAATCACTCGCACGGTGTCAACCACCTCTATCTCCGTGGGCAGTTTCACGCAAAGATAATCCTCGTTGTCGCTCTTGCTGTATTCGGTGGCTCCGTTGAGATACTGTACCTCCGCAAAGGTAAGATAATCTTTCGGATTGCGGTTCAATATTACGTTACTGCCCAACGGATGCCGCCCGTTCAGCATGTTCTGCCATTGCTGGTGAGAGAAGCATTGCATGTTCACCTTCTGCGCAACAGCCCCGGCATTGGTGAGCGAGTTGCGCATGGCGAAGTATTCCGGCATATACGCATTGAACACCACAGGCTCGTTCTTGGCAAGCGTGTGGCACGGGTCGCGGTGGCGAAAATACTGGCAGCGACTCATGGGAAGGCGCAGATAGATATTGGGCATAGTATGTGCGGTTATTTCTTTTTGTTTATTTCAGTGTAATTCTTCTTGCTCATGGGTAAAAGGGCTTATTTATCATAATCATTATTATTGTCAATATTTGCTACTGTAATTTTGGTAGCCTTTTAGCCACGAAACAGGCACAGAAGGGGCAATGGAAGACGTGTTCACGCTATACAGCATAGCGTGGAACTCGTCTATTTCTTCGGTTGTGAATAGGCCGTCTTTTTTGTAGATGCGGCGTGCCATCAGCGGTTGTCTCCGTTTCCGTCAATAACTCCGCGCTGCTGGCGCGACTGCAACTTTTCAAGATTTTGTAGGCAAATTTTCTCCAGGTTAAAACCAAGCACGGAGCACACACCGGCTATCTGCCACATCACATCACCACACTCTTTCTCAATGTCCTTGATTTCCTCTTCACTCATATTGTAGAAGGTCTGCGTCATAATACGCTCACCGTTCTTGTCGCGGTCGCTTGTACCGATAAACAGTTTGCCCTTGCGGATAGCCTTGGCGAGCTTGGAGTGAAGTTCGCCCACCTCTCCGCAGAGGTTCATGGTCATGTAGGCGATGTTGTTGCAGGTGGGCATACAGGTGGTCATTGCCTTCTGCTGGTATTCGTTCAATGTAAGTTGTTCCATATTTTTAGCTTTACGTTCAACTATTTGGTTTAAATCTCAAAATCTTTGATGTATTCTTTCATCCGCTCCGTAATGGCGTGGCGTATCTCACCACCTACAAAACGGGCATTGGGATGTGCCTTGCCGGTCTTTTCGTGAAAGCGCAATTCAAGGATATGCTTCCATTCCAAGAGGTTGTAAGTGTATGCCACCACGGTATAGGTGTCAAGCGGGAGAATGCCGCGTGCATCCTGCGGTCGGAGTCCGGCTTTGAGCAGTCTGCCGTAAATCCACGATGCCAAGCCGCACCCTGCCTTAAAGAGAAAACGCTGCCAGCGTGTGCCTGTCTCATACCAATACGGCTCGGCTATCTGCACGCCGTCTTTCTTCTCTAAGTTGCAGTAGCGTGTGCTCTGCTCGGCAATGGCATTGGGCGATGTGCGGTTCAACTCGCGCGAGGTGCTTATCTGTGTGGTAACAACGAAGGTCATACGCAATATCCAAAGTGCATCATCACACTTGTACTTCAGTGCCTTCTTGATAAACTCCTCCTCGCTCACGCCAAACGGTATGAGCAACTGCATCACCTGCGGTCGCTCGCTGAGAAACTGCAAATTGGTACTTATCCACACCTTGTTTTCCTCCACGGCATAATCAACGTATGGCGAGGCCTGCAACAGCGACCACACATATATCACATGCAACTTCTTTTCGTTGGGCACGAAGAAGTATGCTGCGCCATGGCGGTACATCGACCTATGGCCCGACTCCCAGAACGACTTGCATCTGTCCTCGTCGCGTTTCTTGATGAACGCCACACGTTCCTCCTCGCTCATTTCGGGGTCGGGCTCCTTGCCCCGGCTCTTGTAGCATATTCTGCCGACACGCGCTATGTGCTGCGCCATCGTCTGCTGCTGCCACCACTCTACCTTTGGTTGTATGAAATTCATTGCTCGTATATCTTAATTTATTGTTTAGGGTGTAAATCATAAAAAAGAAATTATCTCTCCATCACGATAATGCTTCGCCACGAAAGCGAATATATTGCCAATCCTGTGTTGTGCATTATACTTGCGGAGCATAGCCTTGTACTCAGTCGTGCAGGTTCCGCCATTGCATTTCGGATCATTGTCTTTCAACCATTGCGAAGCCGTCTTACTGATTTGGGCAAAATGCTTGCGGTTAGCAACCTGTGCCTCACTCCACGGACCTTTATGAGGATTCTCCACACACACGATAAAAATTCTTCCTGTATGTCTGTTAGTACGGATATACATCCTGTCCCTGCGGCTGAGCTTACCAGATATGGAAGATATGGTTGGTGTCGGTCTTGCTTTTGCCATTGTAATTTGTATTTCGTGGATAACCCCTCATGCTGTACTCACGTCGTACTTATATCGTACTCATCCCGCATGATACCTTGCGATTCACCTATAAAAATCCCTTCATTTTCATCCAATCCACACAGCAGCGCACGATGCGTTTAAGTTCCGTTTTCGTGCCTACATTATGAATGGTGTATTGATAGAAACTTTCGGGCAGTGTCTGCCTGTCCGCGTCTCGCGCTATGCGCTCCGCCGATATGCCTCGCGCTTGTAAGTCCTCCGCAGTGGCATTGACATATATATGCACGGTGGGCATTTGTGGAAACCTACGGTATAACTCACGCATTCCGTCCTCGTCTATCACATAAATAGCCGAGTCATTTATCTGGTCTACACACGTCCAATACTCATAGCCTCCATACTTGGTATAGGCAAGCATCTCGCTTTGTGGCACATTGCACTCCTTTACAAAGTAATGCTCTTTGCCGTTCATCTCACCATCACGCTTCGGACGTGTGGTATAGGAACACAGCACAGGTATGCCCGTCATTTCCGACAGCATACGCGCCACGGTGTCCTTGCCTACCCCACTGGAGCCTGTTATGGTTATCAGTTGCATATCTCATTTATTTTAGTTCATTCCACACCTGACGGCAAAGTTCTCTGTAAGTGCCTTCTCCGAGGCTCTGCTTGCAAGCGTGGATTAAGTAATTGCCGGTTACGGTGTTACTCTGTCCGAGTTGCCGCCACTTCAATGTGGTATTGACTGCATTATATTTCTGACTGCAAGCCGAAAGCTCATGGAATAACCGCTCACCGTATGGATGTCCTTTCAACGCCCAACCTGCCTTGCACCAATCATCATAGTCCTCAGTGATATTCACCCTGCGACTGACCATAGCCTTCACGACAACCTCAATCAAACGGTCTTGCACTCGCGGATCTTCCCAAAAGACTCCCGTTTCTCTTCTGCCAAAAGGATTATTCCCAAGGTTAAGACCATGACGGATATAATTTGAAGAATAACACCCCATTGTGCTTCGTGGTGTTATTTGCGGTGTCTCAGTTTCCACACCCTTATAAGCCACAGCCTGCGGATTAATGTATATATGCGCTTGCTCGTCCCACGACGCAAAGCGCACACGTCCGATATTGCCGCATTGCTTGTCGAGCATTATGCCAATAGCTGCATACTCTTTGAGTAATGCCTTGAACTGCTCCTTGTGCCTATCGGGATAAGCAAGCCGCACAAGTCCGAAGTAACCTACGCCCGAGCACGACCGCATGAGCAACGCTATTTCCGGACGAAACTGACACACCATCCGCACATTCTCAAAATTGGTGAGGTGCTTGTTGTCGGCAAGGTCGATGTCGATAGCCAACCATCCAGTGTGTTGCTGGAGGTGGGTCTCGCGGCGACTCACCTTCTTGATGTACTTGCGGCCATCCTTGGCGATGCACTCATCATCATACAATGCGAAGAGACCGCTCAACGTGGCTCCGGGCAACCGTTTCTTTGTATCTATGTACTCCGGCATCTTCTTCGCCTTGTCGCCAAACTCCTGCCGCATGGCGCGAAGTTTCTCAACGCAAGGCTTCCATCTGTCCGACAGACAAAACTCCCGGATAGTCATTTGCTGGATACGCTCGCCAGTCTCCTGATCTATATATCGACCTTCATTGTCAAGCGCATCGGCATATATGGAACATAACTCATCGAACATAAATACTTACTTTATCAATTAAGTATTGCAAAATTAATAATTAAAACTTATATAAACAATAGTTGGGTTATATTTTTTATATGTTAGTTATGTTTTTAATAATTATTATATGGAAATAAGAAGATGAAAAACCACGAAAGAAAACTTTGCACTTTTGGCTCACTGAAGTACAAAACACACCTCAAAAGTGCAAAAATGAAAATCACCTTCAGGATTCTTTTTCCTTCAAAGTGCAAAAACACTCTCCAAAGTGCAACAGAAATGTATGCTTTGTACCATATTTGTGCAATTTAGAAATTGCATTTTTCTTCTGATTTTCAACTCTTTACTTATTAAAAGTGCAAAAATTTAATTATTTCTTATAAACACGTGGAGCGTAAAGACAACAAACATATAAATAGATGTATTCATTTTAAGCCAAAAATCAGCGTTTTTGCAGTTCCTTGCCTTTTTTTTCACTATTACTTTATTAATTGAAAATCAATAGTTTAAGGCTATGCCGTTAATGCTACTAACTTTATATTTGAGGTTCGGGGATTTTGATTTTGGAGAAATAAAAGAATACCCGAAAAACTATATACATAGTAGCCGATTTAGGCGAAACTTTGCACTTTTGGCGCGAAGCGATAGGTTAGAGTGCATAAAAACAACGAGTTACAAGAAGTGCATAGTTTGCACTTTTGAAATGGAGAAATGCACTCGGACGTCACCTCCGGGAAAGAATACCAATAGGAAAGCGTCTGTCTCATCTACGTCATCCAATGGTATATGTTTATTGTCATCAGATGAAACAGACGGAACAGACGTTTCTAAATAAGGTGAAGAAACAAGCGTTACTTGTTCTTCATAAACTGGTTAGCCTTTGTCATGCTGTCGTAGAGGTTGCCACGACCATACATATCAATCTTGGCCGAGATAGGTTCGTTAAGACGCGCAAGGAGTGCGGTTACGGCTTGCAGGAGAGCCGCATTGCTTGCGGTGGCGTTACTTATAAGCTCGTCTGTCGCTGACGCGCCAGACGAAAGATTACCGACCGCCTCGCCAATATTGCCTTCATCAAATACTCTGCGGGCCGCGTTGCGCCCCGAATAGTTGCGGTCGTAATTGACGAGAGCCTTCAGGAGGGACGGATTGTTCATCATCATAGCCTTGGTGGTTTCCCGGCCTATTACAAGTTCGGGGCCACGCTCGGCTACGAGAGATGGCTGTCCGTTGATGGTGGTGGCGGTTGGCTTGGTTAGGAGGTTTACGCCGGATTGCGGTACACCGCTTTGCTCCTCCGCCCAATATACTTCATCATTGTCAGCGACAAACGGCTTCAGGTCTTGCACGTTACCATCGTCGTAGGTAAGCATACCAGATACGAGTTTGGTATTTCCGGTAGTTGAACTGCTCTTTTTATTCTTGCTACCAAAGGCCGCATTCAAGCCCCACTGCATCAAGCCAGTAAGGATAGCCATGACAGAAGCGGCGGCGATAGGACCTGCGATAGGACCAAGAAACTCAAAACACTTGCCGATAGCACCAACGATAGAGAATGTATTTTCGGCTTGTGCCGTGTCCTTGCTCTGCTCAACAACGGCAGCATCATTCTCCTGTTTCTTTTGAAAGGTAGTGTTTAAACCAGCTTCAACAATGGCGTTGGTGGTGTTCTGCTTCACCTCTTCCAATTTCGTTTGCTCCTTGCCGGCTTCTGACGAGTCCTTTGTGATGTTATCGACACCTTTCTTGTTTTCTTTCTCGCGTTCTTTGGAACCCTTCTTTACCTCCTTGGAAAGTTCCTTTTGGTGCTTTCTCTCTTCTTTAAGTTGCTTTACCTTCTCCTTGGCTTCACTCGACTTTCCGCCAATAGGAGCGTTAAGCGCGGCATTTGCACCAGCGGCAAGCACGCCTGCACCGGCATCAGCGAGTGACGACTGACCAGTGGCAACATCGGCAACGGATGCGCCTGTCTGTCCGGCTATTCCTTGCACCTCACGGTTATAGTCATCCATCGTTCCATCGGGATGACGCTTTTTCCAGACGGCTGGCGGCTCGTTTGACTGAGGTGTACTGCCGTCTGGATTAGGCAGAGGTGTGCCATCCTCCTTGGTATAGACTGCATAACCCGACTTGTCCTCATAATGGTCGCCTGCCCAGCGTACCCACAAAGGACTATTCTCCGTACCGAGATTATGCCAATCGATACCAGAAAAGTCTGCGTAGTTGTTTTTGGCATTATCGCGTGCGGCTTGTATGTCAGGCTGCGCATCCTTGCGGCCCTTCTTCGTCCCGGCATCATTGATGGCTTTCCACATCTGTGTGTTCACATCGTTGAGAGCCATCTTACCCCACGACTCAAGCATAGATTTGAGAGCATTCTTGATTGCCTCGTTCGCGCTGTCGGCATCGTTTTTCATGTCGGCAAGTGCCTGACCAACGGCTGCACCGAAATCCTCAATAGGCTGCACAAGTTCCTTCATCTGTGAGAGGCGCGACCTCATGGCGGTTGCCATTTGGTTGGCGTAAGCCAGCTCTGCCTCCTGGCGAGCTCGCTCGGCTTCGTCAATGAGTTGCTTGTTCTTTGTATTACGTTCCACAAAAGCGTAATAGTCTTCAGCAGCTTGCATACGGGCCTTCATCAACTCTATCTCAGGGTCGGCTGTAAGATTGGCGAGACCGAGATTAGAGAGAAGGTTTGTACGCTTGCCGAAAAGATTGCTCTCATTCTGTATTTTGCGTATGCGTTCTTGTTGGGCAAGATTGCGCTTGTTTGACGACCACCAGAAATCAGTGATCTTCTTAGCTTCATCATACTTCTTCTTCTCGGCTGCGGCATACTCATCCGAGTACTGGATAAGGTTCAGATAAAAAGCCTTCCAGCTCTCTTCGTTTTTGCCCAACGACTCCTTTATTCGAGCTGCCATACCGTCAGGGTCATTCCCGAACAGCATTTTCATCAAAACGCCTTTGCCATCCGTTGTTGAAACATCAATGGTATAGAGCTGGGCAAGACTCTTGCGAGCTGTCTCGTACATGTCCTTGATGGCTTTCCTACGCTTGTCAAAAGCTGACGTATCAAGAACCTTCTTGCCGTCAACCATCTTTTTTGTGACAGTGGTCTCCTCCTTCGTAGGCGCGGCATACCCCATTTCGTTGAAGTTGTCATACGAGTTCTGCTGCACAACGCCCGTATAATCATGCTCCATTACAATCTTACGACGGGCCTCCCGCTGCTTGAGTTGCATCTTCAGAAGTTCCTGCTCGCTGCGAGTGGCTTTAGCAAAAATCTGCGCTGTGATGGAGTTCATGGACATGCCTAAATTTTTGCCCAAATCCGCCATAAGTTTACGCAGACCTTCAATGTTGTTGTTCAATATACCGTCAAGCAGATCCTTTGAAAGGTCTATACCCGTCTCGTCCGCTTGTTCCACCTTATCAGCAACCATCATCTTCTTTGCATCCTCCCACTTGTTCGGTTTTCCTGCAACAGCAAGGCGCACCTGCGAACGGGCTGTTTCTTTGTTTTGCTTCAAAGAAAGAACAAACTGCTTCTGCTCGGTTTCATCCATATTAAGAGATATAGCTTGGGCCAACTTAGCATTAATCTGACGGTCGTAGTAGTTATCTACGTCGTCCATGATAGCCTTCGCCTGGTCTTGCTTCTGCTTCAATTCCTCGCGCCAAGCACGTTTTCGATCACGCTCCTCCTGCTTTGCTGCACGGATGGCATCCTTATCAGGAGCTTCATTTTCGAGAGTACCAGGCTCATCTTCTACCCAAGGGGTATAACCATCAAGATTAACCACCTGATTGAAGTAATCGTTGATTTCCTTATCCTTAGCCGCTTCACGCTTGGTGGCATTTTGGAAGTGAACGAGCGAAGACAACAAACCTTTATAGCCCGTAGGGTTCGCTTTAATGGCATCACCATTATTATCTGTATAGGTATAGGTTCCGGTCTTCATGTTGAAACGGAAACTATCCTGCTTGGCATCTTTTATGTTTGCCTTGATAATCTGCTGCCATATCCAACCTGCGCCCGCACCCTTATTGAACATATCCATCACGGTCTTCTGGGTGAAACCACCTGCAAACAAACCGAGCTTATCAAGTTCCTTCTTGATACGGTTAGCTGCGTTCAGACGATCCATCTGATAGGATGGCATTACATTCTGCTTGGCTTCCTCACGAAGACGATAATAAGTAGCACGCTGAATTTCCTGCGCCAACTCTGAATAATGCTTCTTCAAATCGCCCACGCTCTTGATTTCGATACCCAACTTAGAGATATACTGACGGAAATCGCGATTGAATCGGGCTATCTGAGTATTACGGGCATTCTGCGATACATTCAGGGCCTCGAGGGTTGTTTTATAAGAGTGGAGCTTTCGGGTAAGCGTATCGGTTTGTAATTGCGCCTCCTTCAACTTGTCTTTCCAGGCATTAGCTTTGCGTGCTGCCTCTGCTTCCGCAGCAGCAGCTTCTTTATCCGCTTTCACAAAAGACCAAACCACACCTACGGCGGTAACAATCGCACTTGCAATGGCTACATAAGGATTTACTTTTGCAGCAGAGTTGAATGCGATTTGAGCCGTTGCAGCAGCTTTTATGGCCTTACCTAATTCCCAAAGAAACGTGACGGCTTTATAAATGCCAAGACCAGCCACATAATTAGCGATAAGAGGGAGAAGTGTTACAAAAACCTTGCAAGCAGTAATCACACTCCACAGAGCTGCCTGAAGTGTATTCTTGAATACCGGGCTTTGCAATATCATCTGCGACATATCGTACCATGCCTGTGCCATAGCCTTTACGCTTTCCACACCATCAGGATTGACAAAAGCCTTCTCCCAAAGGTTATTGGCTCTATCGAGAATACCGATGGCACTTTGCTGCTGCATCTTATACTCATTTGTTACGGCGGTAGCTTCCTCGAATGCCTCTTGCGACTCGTAAAGATGATCCTTCAGCACATCTACGTTCTTCGACATAGTTACCATAGCGGTAACGAGTCGCTGGCCATCAGAACCCAAATCCTTAAAGATACCACCAAGGGCATTCATGTTACCCTTATCTCGCATCTTTTCAAGAACCATCACGATAGCATCCATTGCATGACCTGCGGCATACATATTCTTGATGGTACCCTGCTGAATACCCAAATCCTTTTCGATAAGGTTATGGTTCTTCTGCAAGGCTACAATGAACTTAGACATCGCCGTAGCACTTACTTCCGGCATCAGAAAAAGGGAGTCGGATGCAGAACCAAGTGCCAACAACTGGTCGGTAGTGATACCTGCAGTACGAGATACACCCGTTAGTCGCTTGGCAAACTCTACGATATTGCCAGATGTGGCCGTAGAGGTAGATGCCAACTTGAACATGGCGGACCCCGTAGCAAGCATCGCTTTTTCGATACCCATCTTCGGGATAAGACCCATTGTTTCCACCAACTTAGAAAGAGCAGGCAGTGCCTCCTCTCCCATCTCCTCGCCGATGGCTACATTGATCTGGTCGGCAGCAGCTACAAACTGCTTCATACCTTCAACGCCATACTTACCCATACCGAGTTTTGCGCCCTGATAGGCGAGCTGGGCGAGTCCGTCGATAGAAGTCCTGGTATCAATCTTAGCCAACTCCGTAGCAAGCTTGTTGACATCTTCCATCGCCAAGCCACTGACTTTACGAATATCGGTCAGAGAGCTGGAAAACTCAAAGTTCTTCTTGATAGCAGAAGTAACCGTATTTTTGATAGCATTGAAAACTTGAAAAAGACCGACGTATGCCGTGAGGTTCTTCATCGCTGTCTGCCATGCTCCACCCTGCTTGTGTACCGAGCCAGTGAGTTTATCGATTTGATTTTGCAGGGTTCGCACATCCTGCTGTTTTTTCTTCAAACCCGGATCGTCAGCAAACGTTTTTCCGAGTACGCTTTTTGCTGAGACGAGCGCACGGCGCAACTCCTTGAGAGAAGTTGTGTTTAGATTGTCAATGGCATGTTTTACCCGTTCCTCGTTTGTGATATTCTGCGTTACGGCCGAGTTGTACGAAACCAATTCTTTCTTCAGTTTGTTAAACTCGCGCTGGCCCTGCTTGGTTGTCACGTCGAGCGCAGCCATCTTCTGTTTTATACCGTCAATGCGCTGCTGAAGCTCCTCCATCACCTTTTTGGCGACGGCGGCATTGGCAGTAATGACGATTTGAGTTTTCTTTGCTGTAGCCATATTTAGTGTGTTTGTGTTGTTACATTATCTTTATCGGACTTGCTTCCTCGAAGGTGTTTATCAGTTTCACCTCGCCCTCGTAGCCGTAAAAGTCAACAAGGTAGTTGGCTATGCGTTGCTGAAGGTGGCGAAGCTCCATCATGATGGCAGGACGTTGCGATTTGCCCGATTTTCGGTCCCACTTGCTGACGTATCGCGTCTGGAAGCGAGCCTTCTTGCCCGACTCTACATCCTCGTATGTCGTTCCTTGACCGACACCCATATCCACAAAGCGCAGATAGTCGTTGAACTGGAAAGCCATCGTCACCTTGCCTCCTTCTCCGGCTTCGATGATTCTGCCGGCAAACGATTTTGCGCCCTCGCCAGTTGAGTACCACTGACCCATCTCCTTGCGTTTCTGATTGACAACGGCATATCCGTTATACACCTCCTTGGGATAGATACACTGCGTCATGGTGTTCACCTCAAGCTGATTGATGGTCTGCTGAAAGAAACGAGCCGCTACCCTATTGAAGGGGAACATCGGATTTTTGATAGGCTTACCCATATACCTTTCTCCTTACATGAAAGACAACCGCCCTACCCTCGCTTATATATATAAAGGATAGGGCGTAGCGTTGTCGTGATACAATTATGTCGCTTATTCCGTAGACGTGATGTATTTGCCGTTGCCGTTACAACCAAAGCGATAGAGCGGCTTGGTGCTGCGCCAGTCAACGCCGGCGATAAGCCACTGCCCCGAATAGAGGTCGGGCACCACGCCATAACTAATGCTGTCTGCGTCAATCGCCTTCAGTTCGGCAAGCAGTTGCGCGTCGTCGGCAAACGATCGGTTGGTTCTGGGACACTTTCCCGTGCGCTTCACCTCCAGCAACCACGACACCAAATCCTCGCAATACTCCACAAGATCGTTGGCCGCCTGTTCCAACTTCAATCCGTCGAAACGGCCAAGCGTCTGTGCCGAGTCTTTCACCTTGGATAGCATCCACACCTGGTGCGACACCTCCACTTTCTTTGCGTCGCGGAGTTCGCCCGTGGTGGTAACGCTTTGCAGCATACAAGGCGAATGGATAACATTTGCATTACGCGAAAAAATGTTTTCGAGGTCGATATAGCGTATGCGGAAAAACGACTGATCTTCCAATCGTCCACTTTCGGGTTTGTGCGACAGGGGCTTGTATATCGTTGCCCAGTGTTCAAGGATGTTGCTTATGGTCATTTCTGCTCCTCCTTAGTTTTGTTTTTGTGTTGTTATCCTGTTTTGATTATACAACAAAGGTACGGTGTTTCTTGTGCGGAGTAAGGACAAACAAGAGTGAGGGGTTCGGGGGTTGTCCTTATGGGGGATTGTGAATTAAGTAACTTTGGAGAAGAAAAATAAGAAACTATTATGTCAGCAATAACCGAAAATACACTTGCCCGCATCAACAAATGGCTATCCTACGGCACAAGCATTGAAACGGCTTTCCCCAAGCTGGAGCAACGCTACCGTATGCAGGTATGCGCCGAGTTTTACAAACGATGGACTCAAAACAAGGACATTGATCCGCGTACCGTCTGCCGCAACATTGCTCGACGCGACTACGAGCTGTTTATGAATCAGGCGGCACAGGGCAACAAAGAGGCGCAAGACATGGTGCTTGCGTTGCATATCACCATTGATGATGAGGGAAACATCAAGCCGCGCACCGTGACGGAGTTGAATAACGATGTGACGGTGTGCAACTACTTGATACGCTTTTTCACCACCGATGAGAGTCCGCGCCACAAGGCGATGTACCTCTCGTCTGCCGAATGGTTGATACGCACGGGCAAGCAGCAAAACAACGATCGTGCGGTGGATAAGGGTATGCAAGCCTTAGCCAACGTGTATGGCAACTTCCAGGAAGAGAAGGACGCTACCGATGAGATGCCGGATATGAGCCGTATTGCCATCACGCAGGATGTGAGCATCGTGAAGCGCGACCGCATCAACTACACCGAGGAGGAGAAGCTGCGTCTGGCCCGCAAGTATGGTCTTACGGCAAAGGATATGCGGGATATAGCCGAAGAGGAATCCCTGCAGGCTGTAGGCAAAGACACTGAGCCGGACTACTTCGAGTACATGGAGCAGAAGGACGATAAGGATGTGATTAGACACGGGTACATGAAAGAAAGCGAATTGACGGATTCGGAAAAGACGGATGATGCGGAATGAGTGAAAACAAAACAGAATAGAGATGAAAATAGGACTCATAGACGTGGACGGACGACACGGCAAAAAGAAATGGGGAGCTACGATATACCCTAACGTGGCTCTCGGCAAGATTGCCCGTTGGCACACGATGCAAGGCGATGAAGTGGAATGGGCGCAACCTATCGACCTTTTCTGTCATGCTCATTACGACATACTGTATGCCAGCAAGGTTTTTAACTTTTCGCCAGACATCGACTTTCGCCAGTTCTCATACGACCGACTGGAGAAGGGTGGCACTGGCTACGACATCTATAAGCGTCTTCCCGACGAAATAGACCGACTGCAACCGCTATACGAGTTGTTCCCATGGGTGCCAAAGAACCATGCTTACGGCAAACTGACCGAGGGCTGTCCCAACAAGTGTTTCTGGTGTGTGGTGCCAAAGAAGGAAGGGTTCATCCGCCCGTACATGGATATAGAGGAGATAGCCATCGAGGGCAAAACGCACGTTGTGCTGATGGACAACAACATTCTTGCGGCGGGCGACTATGCCAAGAAGCAGTTTCAGAAGATAATCGACCTCGGTCTGCATATCGACTTCAATCAGGCGATGGACGCACGGCTTGTTACTCCCGAATATGCCGAGCTGTTAGGCAAAGTGAAATGGATAGACTCTCGCATCCGCTTCGGTTGCGACACCACGGCACAGATAGCGGAATGTGAACGAGCCATGAAGCTAATCAATGATGCAGGATTCCGTGGCGAATACTTTCTCTATACCATGATAGGCGGAAAGAACGACTTCCGAGAATGTTACCACCGTCTACACTACTGGTGGGAGCGACTGCAACGCTTCCGCAAGAACCATGAAGGCAGAGCCGTGTATGCCTACGCACAACCATACCGCAACCCTACAAATCCAAATCACGTCATCCCCGAATGGCAAAAGGATATGGCCCGATGGTGCAACAAGCGAATGATATTCTGCACCACCGACTTCAAGGACTTCATGCCAAGAAAGGGATTCAAGTGTGAGGGGTATCTGAAGAAGTACGGAATATAAATAACAACAATATTTTTAAGAATAGACATGAATATAGACATTACGCTTGCCGAAGCATTGGAGCGAGCTTCGGAAGGACTGCGAAAAAAGATGCTTCACTCGGTGGAGCTGCTGCAAAAAGCAGAGAAGATAGCCCTCAACTATGATGCCGAGAATGGATATTACTTGGCGTTTAGTGGTGGAAAGGATTCTCAAGCTCTTTTCCACATGACTCAGTTGGCGGGGGTGAAATTTCGCGGTCACATGAATCTTACGAGCGTTGATCCACCCGAAGTGATACGTTTCGTTAAGAAGAACTATCCCGAGGTGGAACTGCTAAAGCCTGGCAAATCTATCTTTCAGATTGCCGTAGAAAAGCAGATTCTGCCCACTATGCGTGTGCGCTGGTGTTGCGCTGAATATAAGGAAACGGCAGGTGCTGGCAAGGTAACGCTAATCGGCATCCGCAAGGCAGAGAGCGCACGCCGAGCCAAACGAAATGAGGTAGAAATAAATAACCGAAAGTTTAGTGGCAATCTTGACGGTCTGGACGAATATCGTCAGGAGCTGAAGGCTAAACGTGCTCGCCGTAAATCCAAGGAGCAAGGCGTGAATATCACTAATGCTGATGAAGAACAGCAATTAAGCTGCATCCACGGCAAAGAGAGTCTGCTTATTTCACCCATCATTTATTGGACGGAAAAGGACGTATGGGAGTTTCTTAACGATGTGGTGAAGGTTCCGCATTGCTCGCTCTACGACGAGGGATGGCATCGCATCGGCTGCATAGGCTGCCCTATGTCGTCTGCAAAGCAGAAACGCATCGAGAATGAACGCTATCCGCATATCAAGCGCAACTGGATAAGGGCTATTAAGGCTATCCGAAACGGGGGGGGGTATTCAAAAGAGAATATATTTGGTGGAACATCCGCAAGGACTGGATGCCTCTCAGAAACGTCAGAGGATTGCTCAGGACACAGGCGGCTACATCAAGCATCCAGACCCAGGGCACTGGGGGGGGGATTATCGGAAGTCCAAACCCCAGATATGTCATCGCAAAGAGTTGGCTGCAAACGCCAGCCCAATTCCTACCAAAAGGACATTTGGAGAGCGATACCAAAAGAGCGAATGGAACGAAATGCAGGGAGAGACAATCGGGTTTTCATCCAGTTCCTCTTCTGACCGCTTGACAGAGGAACAAGAAAACGAAATAGCGGAGAATATCTACGACTGGTGGATTTCGGGCAAATCATACAAGCAATGGTATGCCGAGAAGTTCCAGCAGATGAAACTCGACTTTGGGGAGGAATTATAAACAACACAAATCAATACACAATATGAACAACAAACTAAACGAAAAGGAGGCTCACCATGGCTAAAGACTGGGTAGGCGGTTCGGCCGCTGTGTTCAAGACGTTGGGCGCAAGCAACCATACGGATGCGGATAGGCAGCGTGAGGATTATTACGCTACAGAGCCGAAAGCGACGGAATGGCTGTGCAAGCTGGAGCGGTTTGAAGGCAGGATATTGGAACCTTCGTGTGGCGAGGGGCACATGAGCGAGGTGCTGAGAAAGGCGGGGTATGAGGTGGTGAGCCGCGACCTTGTGGATAGAGGTTACGGCGAGGTGGCCGACTTTCTCGCAATAGACAACTTGGCGTGGGACGGAAACATCGTGACCAATCCGCCCTACAAGTATGCGCAGCAGTTTGTGGAGAAGGCTCTGAGCATCATTCCCGAAGGAAAGAAGGTGGCGATGTTCCTGAAACTGACTTTCCTTGAAGGCAAGGCGCGACGCGCTCTCTTCCGTTCTACTCCCCCCATTCGTGTTTGGGTAAGTTCGTCACGACTGAAATGTGCTCCCAACGGAGATTTCAATGCTATTGTTGGCAGCGCAGCGGCATACGCATGGTTCGTATGGAAGAAAGGGTATAAGGGCGAAACAGCTATAAAATGGTTTAACTGATAGATTTACAAAATAACAAAGCATGGTAGAACTGAATAAGATATATAACGAAGACTGTCTGGAAGGGATGAAAAGGATTCCAGACGGGAGCGTGGATTGCATCGTGTGCGATTTGCCGTATGGTGTTCTCAACAAACAGAGTGAAGGAGGGAAATGGGATAGCATTATTCCGCTTGAGTCATTATGGAAAGAATATCTACGCATAGCAAAAAACAATGCAGCGATTATTCTTTTCTGTCAAGGTATGTTCACTGCACAACTTATGGTGTCGCAGCCGAAACTTTGGAAATATAATCTTATTTGGAGCAAAAACAGAGCAACGGGCTTTTTGAATGTCAACAAGATGCCTCTGCGCTCGCATGAGGATATTGCAGTATTCTATCGGAAGCAACCTATCTACAACCCTCAGATGGTAAAATGTGCGCCACATAAACGAAACCATCACAAGGGTGATGGTTCTCATAGTTTGAAGCGGGGGTGTTACGGCGACCATAAAGAAGTGCCTACTATCGTATCAGACGAAAAATTTCCAAAGAGCATTATCTGCTTCGATAAGGAACATTCAGCCGACACCTTCCACCCCACACAAAAGCCAGTCGCTCTTATTCAGTACCTCATCCGTACCTATTCCAACGAGGGTGACACCATATTAGACAACTGCATGGGCAGCGGCACCACTGCCATTGCTTGTATAAAAGAGAAACGCAATTTCATCGGCTTCGAGCTCAATAAGGAGTATTACAACAAGGCTTGCAAGCGCATCAAGTTGGAGCAGGCACAACTCTCTCTATTTTAATATAATCAACACAAAAACAACACATGAGTAACAACCGACACAAATACTTCAACAAGGTGCCGCCGTTCAAGCCGGACCCCGAACATTACACACGCAAGCAGCACTCGTGGAAGGCGAAGGAGGCCTACGAGACCGAGGATGATGCTTGGGAATATCTCAACCAGAACCCGAAGCTACTGGCGCAGGGCATGACAGTGTACCGGTGCAGAACGTGCCAGAAATGGCATGTAGGACATAAGACGCACAGCGAATAAGGAACACAACACAAAATCAGGATAACAACAATGCAGCAAGCACATAACATTTACTTAACTAAATTCCAGCAGCAGTCGCTATACATGGGAGCCAAGGATGAGCGAGTGATTGCTGCCCGCCGTGTGGGTAAGACCGACGGATTGGTGGCTCCTTACGTATGGACGGCAAGCAACTCCATGCCTGGTATGCTGGGTGCATGGGTGGCAGTGTCGCGTCAGCAGGGCTTCGGCAAGACCATCCCGAGTACGATGGCGGCCATGGAGCGTATGTTCGGCTTTACGCAGGGCATCCATTTCGGTTGGGGACGACCGCCCAAACATGCCCGCGAGAGCATCTTCAAGCCCAAGAACTACGACAACTACATCTGGTTTGCCAATGGTGCCGGTTGGGTGCTTATCTCGCTCTCGCAGACCGCGAGTGCCAACAGTTATACCTTCAGTGCTCTTGTGGGGGACGAAGCGAGGTTCTTTCCGCTAAAAAAGGTAACTGACGAGTTGCTGCCGGCTCTTTCAGGCCAGACGCATCCGTTGGGTGACATCAACTTTACGGAGTATAATCCGATGTATAAGAGCACGCGCTTCCTCTCGGATGCTGCGCTCACAGCCAAAGGGTCATGGCTCGAAAGGGAGGAGGAGAAGTTAGACTTAACCGTTGAGACAGGTCCATTCAAAGGCAAGACTTACCGATGGGTACAAGAACAACTGGAAGATTATGCCAACAAGGTGATACGCTACAACGACCTGCTGTATAACGCCAAGAAGACCAGTCACTCGGTTCATGTGGTGCCGAAGGAGTTGCGCACGATGATCCGTGCCGTGGCTCTGAAGATGATGAAGCATGAGGGGCAGTTCAAGATTATGCCCAACCATGGCCAACATATCACAAAGGGCATGGTTGAGATGGCTGTCAACTATAAACTCATTCCCCAGGACGATGCCGAACTGGTTTATGATTACGAGTATCTTATTACACCAGAAGAGGATTTCGAGATGCAGATGTTCCTGCGGTCGAAGAAGTTCACAGACGGTTATCTGCGTGAGCTGCGCCGTGTGGCTTTCTGCGTGCGTCGTGCGTCATCGCTCGACAATGTGGATATTCTGGGTGAAGACTATATCCGTCAGATGAAGCGTGACCTTCCTATCTACACTTTCGCGGTTTCCATTCTCAACAAAAAAATCCAGAAGACGAACGATGGCTTCTACTCCAACCTCGACATCGATCATGTCCACGGATATATCCCAGATGAGATAGACCCTCTATCATCTGCCAACTTTACCACGCAAAAGGTGTCGGGCATCATCGGCGGAAGGAAAGTTACAAGTGAGAGCTATCAACCCGACTTCAAGGAATTGGGCGAGCGCAACGACTCACGCATGGATTCCGACTGCATCAACTCCCTTCCCCTGTATATAGCCCTCGACTACAATGCCAACATCAATACGCTGGTGGTTGGCCAGAGGTACGAGCGTGACGGAATGGAGTGCTTGAACGTCATCAAGAGCTTCTATGTAAAGAACGAGCGCAAGTTGCGTGAACTGATAGCCGATTTTTCGGATTATTACGCACCGAAGCGAGCCATCAACCGCGACGTGACGTATTTCTATGATGCTACGGCCAAGCAGGGAGCATCGTATGCTTCGTCGGATGAGCGATTCTATATGACCGTGATTGCGGAACTGGAAAAACGAGGTTGGAACGTGACGGCCATAGATATGGGTGCTCCCGAGAAACATGAGGTGAAACACAAGATAATCAACGACGGTTTGGCTCACCTCTCCTATCCTGCCATCCGCATCAACCAAGTGAACAATCCCGACCTTATCATAGCCATGCAGCTCTGTGAGGTGCAGATTTCGTACAAGGGTTTTCACAAAGACAAGAGTCAGGAGAAGAAGCCTGAGAGCGAGGACACGCTACCCCTGCAGCAGCGTACCGACTTCACGGATGCCTTCGATACGCTGTACTTAGGTTGCAAGTTCTTCTGTGGCGGTGGCGGTTGGTTCGTGCTGCCGAGCGGCAGATAAACAACGAACAATGAAAAGAAAAACGAGGGATAGGCGTTATCGCAACGGCTATCCCTCTTACTTATTAAACTTAAATCCATATTGTATTCATCCTAAAATCGTTCTCACTTACACATTTTCCTCACGACCATGCAAAGGTCATCCACCACCATTTGCCTATCTTCACCATAGCTGACGCAAGCCTCCGTGATTTTGTTTGCCACCAGTCCGAGCACCACGGCATAGTCTGCTGGGCGCATCGCTCCATCTTTCTGAAGCACCGTGAGCACCTCGTTGGCTTTTTGAAGAAGTTTCGCTGTATCTCGTTTCATCATTCATTCCTTTCCTTCTAAACAAAAATCTCCAAGCTGCGAAGCCTGCTGAAACTCATAATGGTGTATGTTTTCAAAGTTCATAGTGTTGTCGGGGAAACCGTTGTATTTCTTGCAGTGGATTCTCATTTCTCCTCTTTTGTCACTGAACTGAAAATCCAGAATATCCTCTGCTGCAACAACTGTGTAGTTTCTTTCGTTCACATCGGCATACACAACAAGATACCACGGGTCATTATTCCCCGTTAGGTCTTGCTCGGCTCTTGTGTTCCATGGTGCAGGCGGCGTGGGCGAAGCAAACTGCTGCTGATGAAGCGGTGATCGCTTGTTTCTGAAAACTCTGCACACGCAATAGAGGTGCGTGATAGCAAAAAGCGCCACGGCCAAAATAAAAAAGGTCAATCCAATAGTTGAATGTTCCATAAGTCTATAGTTGGAGCGTATCGTTACATAAAATCGAAGTCTGCCATTTCGTTTGCAGCCTGGAGGTCATAACTCTCCACGTCTTCAATCACCATGTCCTCGCCATTAAATTGCTTCACAACGAGTCGGCGTTTCTCAGCATCGGGGTGCACCGAACGGATATTATTGTTCGAGATCCAGATAGGCTGGCCCTCTGCTGCAGTATAGACCACAAGATACCAAGGACCGGTCTTATACTTCTCCAACACCATTGCTATCTTGGATGTAGCAACTGTCGAAACCTTGTCGATGACCTTCTCAATGGCCTCGTCGATAAACTCCTCCTTATGCTTTGCACCGAACTTGTCAATCCATGCTGCAAAGATTGTAAACAGCAGGATAAGCAGAATGATGATTAACGCTGAAATAATTGATGTCATAATTGTTTTTGTTTTAATTGTTAATAATATTATTTGTTATTACTTCGCCTTAAAGTTATATATCGGCTTAATGCGCTTCACGATGTTCACGGTGTCGCCTATCAACGCTTCTATTTCCTCTGCCGACTTATACGCCATTGGAGCTTCGTCGATTGTGGCCTCACATACCGATGTGGAGTAGATGTCGTACATCTGTTGGCGGTATTCGTCCATGCTGAGCTGCTTCTTGGCAGCCGAGCGCGACATTAGTCTGCCTGCGCCGTGGGGAGCCGACTGAAGCCAGTCGTTGTTGCCCTTGCCAGTACACAGCAGCGAAACGTCGCGCATGTTCAGAGGGATAATCAGAGGCTCGCCCTTCTTTGCGCTCACAGCTCCCTTGCGGATAATGCCGAAGGTGTCGATGTAGTTGTGCATGGTGGTGAACACACGACCTGTAGACTTTAGTTCAAGACCTTTGATTATGGTTTGCGCCATAAGAAAACGGTTCAAGTCGGCATAATGCTGACACAAGCGCATGGCATCATAGTAATCGCCAAGCGTGGGACCGCTAATGTAGGCCATGTCTTTAGAAACGGGTTTCAACCGGCGCAGCGCATCGTTTATCTCGCTCTGTCTGCCCTGAGCTTTCAGTTCGGAAATGATACGTCCACGTTCCTCACTGTTGTTGCATTGTCTTGATGCCAACTGCTGAAAATGTCGGCATATCTTTACGCCTAAATTGCGGCTACCCGAATGTACTACAAGATACTTGCGTCCTTCGTCGTCCACGTCAACCTCAATAAAGTGGTTGCCACCGCCAAGGGTGCCGAGCGAACGCAGTACATAGTCGAGGTCAAAATATTGCTTCCACGGAGGCAAAAAACACCATATTTCATTGTGCATAAGGGAAACCATCTCTGACGACAAACGCTTCTCATGCACATTGAATCCGCTTGGAATGTTGTCGTTGATGATACGGTCGAGAATCTCCATATCAATGTTGGCAAAGCCTAAATCCCACACGAGCATACCGCAACCGATGTCAACGCCCACGGTGTTGGGCACCACTTTGCCGCGGGTCTCAATCACGGTGCCTACGGTGCATCCCTTTCCGGCATGGCAATCGGGCATAATGCGAATCTTACAGTCGCGGTAAGCCTCGCTCTCTGCCATCTGCCTTACTTGCTCCTGGGCTTCAGGTTCAATGGTCTTTGCAAAAATCTTTAAGTCGCTCATTGTTCGTTATTCTCTATAAATCCGTTAATAAAAAGAAATGTGCAGTGGTTGAGTTTTCCTTCTCCTCGCTCGTCTGCACCAGAGCCCGTTAAATACGTTGGACGGAGTGGCGACATGCGACACACTGAGTACGGTCTTTTGGCCTTCGGAATGAGTTTTTTTGTTTGGCTACAACCGTTTAAGAAGCGTGCAGCAGCGGTAGTCGAACGCTTTTCCTTCGTAGCCCAACCTTTCATACCATTGCAACACCCATTGGGGAGAGTCGCGTCCATCCCACGATATAGCGACGGTCGCTATGCCGCAGCGCTTCAGTTCCCTTTCGGCTGTCTCCATCAGGAGTTTTGCCACCCCACGGCCACGGTGCCGTTCGCCCACCCACAGCGAATAGACGAGAGCGTCAGCCTCGCCATCCAAGGGCTTGTCTTCGGTGCGCTTGGGGATGAACACCTGTATGCTGCCATGATGCTGCTCGTCGGTAATGAGTATGTGAGTGGAGTCTTCCCAATGCTGATGTTGTATCATAGATGAAATGTTGTTTTTGTTTGTCACCAGACGAAACAAATGAAAACGATGTTAGTCTCATTCGTATCAAATCAGTGACATGTGCAAAGATAGGTGTTGTCGGCGATATGGAGCGGACATTCTTACAGCTCCACCAATACCTTAATCTCTCTATCACCCCCCCCTTGTGTATGCAGCGTGGGCGATATTCCCTGAGCGGAGTACACGCGGCGGCTCTGCTCAAACATGCGGTCATAGGGTGGCGTCTGCATCATGCCGACCACGAGGTTTTTTGTTGGTGTCATTCACTCTTCGCGAAAATTACGGATGCTTCTGCAAGTCTTCTGCTGCAAACCACACCAACATCCTTTAAAGTACTTAGGTAGGAGTTACATTTTTTGCAGTACTCGGGACATACTTCTGGATTGCCAGACCCATAAGAACATAATGTGCCATTAGCCATATACAGATTTTTGTCTCGCAGAAACGAGCTGACTGCTATCAAGCACGTCTTCAAATTGTTGTTTTCAACCTCCAGTTTGTCGCAATGGTCGCGCATCTGCATCATTTCGCCGAGCGTCTGCCTTGACTGGTCTTCGTCCTTACGCTTCTCCATTCCACGCAACTGACGTGCTACGTCGTTGTAATCCTCCACAAGCTGATGCACACGCTGCACCAGCTCTATGTTCTCTGCCTTTAGGTCGGCTATGATGTAGGCAAGTGCCTCCATACGGTTATTTGTTTCTTTTTCCATTGTTTTTTTTTGTTTTATTGGTTACTCATATTCATATACTATATGCGGTGTGGTGTTGCCGAGTCCGTCGCGAGGGTCGGCAATACCTCTTCCGACCATTGTCGTCACGGCATTGGCTATCCGCTTGCACGGTCGGCTCTTTACGAGGCCCTTGCCGTCCTTGCCGCTGCGTACCCAGCCGATGTAATATTTGTCAGTCATATTCTATCAATACTAAACTTCAAATGCCGTGCAAGGGCGAACGTAGTAGCTGCCGTACTTGCAGTAGTTGCCGACGTAGCCGCCACTGAAGTCCACGTTCCAACTGTTTCTCGCGCTGCTCTCGCATGATGACCAGTACGTTCTTTTTTTCATTGGAGCGCCGCCTACCATTTCAAGAGCCTTGTTAAGCTCTTTTCGGTAGAGATACATGGCTGCAAGTTGTCCGGCAGTAGGAATACACAGGTCTGTATCCAACTCGAATGCAAGGCCAGCCTCACGAAGATGCTTTGTACAAGACTTCATATCGAATTCGTTAAAAGCCTCAATATGGCACTTGTAGAATGAGGAGGTACTTTTTGGATGCGAACCGTCTGAAAACAGAGGTAATCCATCACCATTCAAATCTTCTTTAGCAACAATCCACTTGTGGCCATGGTAGCTTACAATGACATTACAGCGCTTTGCCGATTGCACATCTGTGAAATCCTTTAGTCGAACTGGCACAAAGCCTTTCTCGACAAGGTACACACCATTCTCGTTAATGGTCGTGATGTTTACATGTCTTATAATTTGTTTGCTCTGATGTTCATCGGCATCCCCTTCCAGCAGTTGCTTGTACTTCTCCGCCATACTATTAGCTTCCACGTGGGTATGGAAGAAGTTGCCGATGAGGAAACGCTGGTAGTCGAGGATACCCTTGACTAAAGCGGCTTGCACATCGCCACCGCTTGTGATATAGAAATAGAGAGTGTCATAGTCGGGCTGTCTTGTATCCAGCACATAGCCGGTCACCCACTTCTCCGGCAGCTTTATCTCACGGCAATAAGTCTTCAGCGTTTCAATGGTTACACCGTCGCGTGTACAAGCAATCGCCCCGTCGGTGGTGATGGAATATACTCTGTTCGGGTCGTTTCCAACCAAATCGTCACAGTTCTTTGCTCCCAAGTCCGTGAGCATCTTGATTACCTCGTCACCCCGGCCTTCCACGCCGCGAATCCAAACTTTTTGTTTCTGTTCCATAGTTTCTATTCTTTTTTTAATTTCTTTGTTGAGTTTATGTTAGGCCCAATGGGCATTGTGGGCATTGCCAGCAAGCCGAGCGACTGGTCGTGTCGGCATCCGCGGAGCCATGACTTGAGTTTGATGCGGCCTTTGGTGTCGCCATACTTGATGTTGGCTTCGCGCCACTCTACATAGTCGTCGTAGCTGACGCCGTGTTCGAGAATGAGCACCATTTCTTCGGGCGTGAGGAAGTCGGTATCGCCGAAGTCGCAGATGCCTCCTACCTCGTCGGCTACCCAGTAGGGTGAGCGGGAGGTCTCGAAGAGCTGGTCGTTGACAAGGTTGACCAAATCGCGACAGGCCGTATCGAAATTGGCGAGAGCACGGTCTATCTCTACGTTTTTGTCTTTTTCCATTGTTTTTTTTTGTTTTATGGGTTACTCAAATTCATATACTATATGCGGCGTGGTGTTGCCCAGTCCGTCACGAGGGTCTGTAACACCCCACCCAAACATTGAGGTCACGGCATTGGCTATCCGCTTGCGCGGTCTGCTCTTTACGAGGCCCTTGCCGTCCTTGCCGCTGCGTACCCAGCCAATGTAATACTTGTCAGTCATACTCTATCAATATTGCGGGTGCTTTACATTGTGATGTTGTATTATTTGCTATGTTCGCCCATCCTTCTCTTGCGTAATGAGAGGCCAAAACGCAACAGATACCTGACGAGCAATTTAGTATATACTTATTCATACTCTATCAATACAATGGTGTGCTGTCCGTGCTCGTCGTAGAGTCCTGCCCATCCGTCGTAGCGTGCGGACAGTGCGGTGGAGTACCCCTGACGTGGGCAGAAACACGAGAGGCGTTGCACGAATGGGATTTGTTTAATCATACGTTATAAATACCATGTTGTCTTTGCCAACTAAGGTAAGGGTGTTGGTTGTACCCCCACCGTTTATCTCCATTCGCTGAATGTTGGAGTAACCATCACCATTCAACGGGCGACCTCGGAAGGCTGCTATTCTTATTCGTAGCATATTGCAATCAGATTGTCTGTCGTAAGAAACGTACCTATACATTGCATCAGACATCCTTGACGCAGATGCCATTCCTTATCACGAAAGTCGTTAGTGCCTATTAAGCGACGCACGGCTTTCGCGTGTTCGGTTCTGACTTCGTGTATCAAATGAATGTTAAACATAAGAGGTTGTATTTAATCATACTCTATCAATATTTTCGGTTTATCCACATCGTGACCCTTACCTCCCCCGGCTATGCACAAGGCTATGCCGTGTGGTGACACGATGATGCCGTTCTGCGAGGGACTGTAAGAGCCGAGGATGATAGGGCGAGGGTTGTTATTCATATTCTACTATCAAACAACAATGTGGTATGGCAAGGGCAAAGAGGAAGTCTCGCACACCAGCCTTAAAATAGTGGGAAGTAATTGCAGGCGCAATCGTACCCCCCCCATTTTGTATTGCGTGACACGGGTTGGTTTTCTTCATAATTCTACTGCTACAAAGAACACGTCGCTGCAATCGGTGCGCGACATGATGGTTATTGCTATGCCGTGAAAGGCTCCGTTGCAGCGTTCTGCACTGAACATCGAGGCAGGGCAGGTGAGCAACCTGCCACCCATAATCATATCAGCTATGATATGGATTACACGGTCGGGTGGGTTGTCAGTTCGCATCCTTATTCCTCTCCATATTCTCCTTAAACATCTTGTAAAAGCCGCGCCAATATTCCACGTCCAGTTTCTTTGGGTTCTCCTTGAACTTTTCGTAGAGACGGGCGATGGTTGGGCGACGATAGCTCAGCTCCTTCTCGTTCCACTCAATGCCTTCGTCCCATCCGTCGTGACGCTCCATGAATATCTGAAGCACGGTCTTGAGGAACATCGCTGCCTCGTGTGTCGGTGGCAGGTCGAACTGCATGAATAGGGCGTTGTCGGAGTCGTTAGCCTTGAGAAACTTGCTCACGGCATCGTCTTTTAGGAAATAACGGTCGGCTACCTCATTTTCCAACACGTCCTCCAGTCGGGTGCGCAGCTCGAAGGGTTCGGGAAACTGATAGTCGAAGGCTACGTCTTTGCGCATGGAAATGCAGAACACACGATCGCGGTTTTGTGGCACACCATAGTTCTTTGCGTTGAGTCGCGCCCAACGGCTCACATAGCCGAGCGAGGAGAGTTTGTCGAGCCACTTCTGAAAGTCGGGCATGAACTTCGAGCTTACCAGTGCCGCCACGTTCTCCTGCAAGAGATATTTCGGGCGCAACACCTCCACCCTCCACGGCATCTGCCACTCGCCAAAGCAGGGCGCTTCGTGTGTCGCTGCCCTCCTGAAGCCCCATCTGCTTGCCGGCTTGCGAGATGTCCTGGCAGGGGGAGGAGTAGGTGAAGAGGTCTACCTCGCATCCCTGGAGCGAACGCTTCACGGCGTGCCAGTCAATCTTGGTGATGTCACCAAGTGCACACTCGGCAAACTGCGGAAATACGAGGTTGTGCATCTGACAGGCGTACTTGTCGATGTCGCTCCATCCCTTGCACGTCCAACTGAAGTCGGGATGCCACTCCTTCAGCACGTCAGCTGCCATGAGCTGCGAGTCGTAGCCGGAGAACGTGGTGAGGAATATCTTTTCCTCGTTCTTGTCGGCTGCGGAGGGCGGCAGGGCGGGCAGGGTGTCTTCGAGGTCGGCGAAGAGCGTGAGCTGTTCCTGCTTGCGGGGCTTGGGCGGTGCGGGATAGAAAAGTTGCTCGTAGATGTGGGCCAACACGTCCACCACGATTGAGTTTCCGGCTTGCTTGTACTGCTGTGAGGCAGATATAGCCATGTCTTCGGGTTTGCCCTTGCCCTTCCAGTCGGGCAAACGTTCGGCTGCTTGGGCATTGCTGCTCTGCATCGTGCCGATTACGTTGTCGCGAACGCCCATCAAGCGGAAACACTCCTTTGGCGTGAGCTTACGGATAGCATAGCTCGTGATGGTGCGGTAGGTGAAATTGAGTTTTGTAATCATATTGTCTTTGCTTTATTCATATTCTTCAATCAGAAATACATTTTGCTGCCACGAATTGATTGTCAAGGTCGGGCAAACGTCAGTGCCTAATCTACCTCCGTCGTTGTAGCCACGAGGATATTGGTAGAGGTCGTAGTTAGTCATATCAATCTTCTTCAACCTCTTTGGCCCACGTGGTTTCATCGTGAGAAGAATATACTGTATATGGATAGTCGCCACAATCATTAGCCATTCGTGCTTCGTTCAGCATATCTCTTGTGTAAAAACATCTGAACATAAGACACGACAACGCCTCAAATTGGTCTTTAGTAAGAAACACCTCCTGCTCGCCGCAAGTAATACCTATATTGTCAGTAATGGTAGAATAAAAGAGCTTTACATCCTCTTCCTTTTCCGTGTCCTCGTTCTTTACGATTATCTTTTCTGTATTGTAACTCATAATTTATTTCTCCTTTTATAATTCTACAAACACACATATTCCTCCGCTTGCAGCGGTCAGAGCGTTCACCAGTTTGCCACCCCCAACCGTCCGGCTGCGCCTTAGAGCCGAGGAGGGATAGCTGAGGTCGGCAGCACCAGGGCAAGGGCAGTCGATATAGCCCTGCTCGGTGGCTTGGCGTATGCGAAGGAACGTCTCGTCCTCTACGTCCACAATCTGAAGGAAGGGTCGGTCAGAGGTAGAGTAGATGCGGTAGAGCGAACCGTCGGGATAGCACCCGTATAGCTTGCCGTCCTTGGTGATGGTGCCGCGCTTGTAGCGGGGCGTGTGAGGGTTAATCATATTCTGTCATTATTCGCCATCCGTGCCTCGGCGCAGGATTGCCCCATTGCTGGGTAACGGTTCCGATGGAGTTGCCGTTCCAATGTATGCGCTGATGGAAATCATCGAATGGGTGTTGCTTAATCATATTCTATCATTATACAGTGAGGGCATTTGTAGTCGGTGGCTCGTAGAGCAGGCGAGAAGTCCCCCCCCCATCCTCGCCATTCAAGCCTATGGCTCACAGGATGCACCGAAATCTTAATGTCAGTCATTGTTTTGTTACTTATTCATCCGCATTATACTTTCATTTCCGGATTAAAATTCACTATTTTAAGGGCGAACTGTAGTTCGTGAACGTACTTTACATGACATAAGAGTGCATAGCTTGTCACGTTGTAATACTTTATGAATATTGCCCAAGCGTATTTTTTTCGTTCTACAGCCAAATATCTGGCAAGGGAACTGCCTGCTCTGACTTTGATTGGCCTTGTGAAGTATTTGCCTTCGACTTCTTCCTTAAAGTCATTATTGCGAAGTATTTCGGGCGTGATGGGCACGCCATCGATGTTGCAGCACCATGTCCCCCAAGGACCGTCGTCTTCGTCGTTGACAGCCTTCAGACTGACGACTCCCTTTTTGTCATTAAACTGTCGGTCGGGATGGATTTCGGTAACGATGCACAATGTGTCTTTCGGAAACATGCAGTCTTTGTTTGTCTGCACAATGTCGCCTATTCTAAGGTCTTCTGCTTTAATCATTGTCGGCCTCCTTTTCTTCTTCAGTCTTAAAGTATTCGCCATCCTTCAATGTCTTAGCCTTAAACTTAATTGTTCTCATATCTATAAATACTGTTATGTTCGACGGTTAGACTTACGTTTAGGGCGACGGTTAACCATCACAAAACGACCATGGTCATAGTCGTCTTGTGCGGTTTTATATACATTTCCGTTGTGGTAGTTCAAATAATACATATATCCGTTGCCCGGATAAATCCAAAGAGTCGTTCCTCTTGCAGCCTCGAATATCTGCCCAAGCGTGTAATTCATTCGCCACCGATTGCGAAAAACCTTGTTTCTAATTCTTGCTTTCATAGGACTATACAGATGGTAAATTCAACTTCTCCTGCCATTCCTTATCGTGGATGGAGCCTACAATCTCTACATCGCCATTGTAATCGTTAAAAACGACTCCATATAACGACCATGTGCGTTCGCTTACAGGGTTGGCATACACCACATCAAAGCGGTAACCACGCACATCAGCAACATGACCGATAACTTTGCCATTATGGGCGAGTAAATCGCCGTCATATATCATCTTGCCGTTTTTGTCTATCAGTCCAGTGTTGATGCCAACAGTCTCTGGGTCAACCTCATACCCACCAACCATTGTACGAGGCTCTAAGCCAGTTGCTGTTACTTTCTGGTTGTGAACCAAGTCACCATATCGCCAAGCATCAGTAAAGATGTCTTTGCCACGAAATTTAATTGTTCTCATATTATCATTTATATTGAGCGCCGTAAAACCCATAGGTCTTTAGCCTGTAGGTAGTTTACTGCTTGTTGAATTTTCTGTAATTGTACTTGCTTATTAGCATTGCCGCCTTTTTGATTCGATGGTCTATTCTTGTTTGAGTTACCAAGGTATCAACCAACCTGTCATACCAATAGGGGGCAAGGCGGTCTGTCCTCGTGTTCATTATTTTCTTTGCCAGTCTGATTTTCATGCGTTTTTTTGTTTAAGTAATCCTTAATCGTGAGGCGTAGGTGTTTTGCCTCGTCTCGCAAGAGCTTGTTTTCTTCTTCGAGCTGTGCTATGAGGTGGAGGTATGACAATTCGCTAATCTTGTCCATCGTCGCAATATCCACTTGCCTTGTGTTTGATTCTGTAAGGTTTTGCCATAACTATATCTTTTTGAGTTTAATCTTTATTGCCTTTAGATGCCTTTCGCCACCTGCCCAGTAACATGAGCGTCTGAGGTAAAAAGGCTGACCTTTGAGCCAAGGGAACTTCCTGTAAAAGGCTTTCCATTTGGCTCTTCCAGCGGTCAGAGAGGGCACTTCAATGCAGCTCCTTATATAGCAGCTGCCAAAGACTAAGGTATTATCACAAACGTTTTTATTCATAACTATTCTTCTTTAAGTTCTACAGGCTCATTATTCCAAGACAATTCTCTTCCGATAAGTTTGCTAATAGTTCCTACAGGCAATTCTATGAAATGTCCTTTGTAATAGGCATAGCCTGTATCATCATTGCGACCATCGTGTTGAGGATACCACCTCCAGTAATTTTCACCTACGTATGTACCCCACACGTGGCTTTCATCTTCCTGCGTATTGCCTCTGAAAGGCTTTACGCTGAAAATCTTTTCAGTACCATCTTTATCAACTGCTAACCAAGCCATATTGTTTACATTTATGCCCGAAGGCGTTAAACTTCTTATCTCCTTATCGTGGCAAGAAGTCATCGACATATAGCCACTTTATGATTCTGCACTCCTTCACATATTCCTTCCACTTTATGAGAGACGTGATATTGTCTATATCAAAGACAATATCGTTGTCATCGTTGAGAAACTATGTCAAAATCCACTTGGAAGATTCCGTTGCTCATTGGCGAGATGCTATAAGCCTTGGGCAGCTTCTTGATTATATCGCCACCGTAAGCGTCCTTGGTGAGCTGGACGAACTCTCGGACGGTGGTCTTGTCGCTAAGCGAGATGCCCCTGCTATTCGCGAACGACTCCCTGCCCATGCGGCAACTGCCCGTGAGCACATGATGGTAAACGAATAGGTCTTGATTGCTGTACTTCGTGTCGTAAGAGGGGAACTTTCGTTTGAACGCCCGTATTCTTTCTTCCTCGGTGCTGTCGTCGTAGAGCTTCTCTTGAAGGGACGAGAAAGCTTCACGCAATGTTTTCCCGTGAGCGAAGTGATTATTATCCTTGGCAATATAGCACGGCACCAACTTCGTGTTATGTTCAAGGATGAAGCCTTGCGCTACATTGCCATGGATGGAGGTTATAATGGTTCTCGTGTTGTCAATCACATACACCGCGTGCCCATTGATTTCTTTCACGCCGCCATTGCCATAGCCACAGCCATAGCCACGGCCACGGCCACTACCATTGCCATAGCCATAGCCACAGCCATCGGAAACTTCATAGTCAGTATCTTGACGGTCATCGTAGTCTTCGTTGTAGCCATCCACCGATAGAAAAGATTTAACTTGTTTTATCGTTAATACTTCCATACCTCGATTTTTTCAAGATTGTCAATAGCCTTGTCCGTGCAAGGAATTATCTGACAACAGCGGTTAAGCACCATGGATGCCACCACGGGGCTGACATGGCCGTCTTTGATGCCGTCGTTGGCGATTTGAGAGAGGCAAGAAGCGCCACTCCACATCCAGATGTTGCGCACGTTCTCCATACGCACGATGTCGTTATCGACCTCTGTGACGGTCCCGAAATACACACCCGCGTCATAGCTTCGCACGATGCACTTCTTGTTAAGAATGTCTTGATACATGATTGTTGTTGTTTTGTGAGTTGATTATGTTGTTGTAATTTTTTTTAGGCTCAATGGGCGTTGGGGGCACATTGGGCGGTGTGGTTACATCTCGCTGAGCCCAGAGTCGGTCAGCTCGCGTATGGCTTTCTTGGCGCAGCCCTTGGTGCGGAAGATGTCGTCGGCGAAGTCGTTGACGGTGGCGACAC
>ERZ1023654.34-NODE-34-length-57481-cov-51.981698_pt1 | contig 57481 bp, 82 predicted proteins | sample MGYA00380338_ERZ1023654 | MGnify/ENA primary metagenome ERZ1023654 (study PRJEB33179, sample SAMN07448980) | human gut metagenome | biome: Human-gut; feature: Human associated habitat; material: Faeces | host: Homo sapiens | place: India: Bhopal | collected...
TCTCGTGTGCTCGGAGATGTTTATAAGCGACAGGTCAAAATGGATTCTTGGTATCGGCTTTACGCTCTTTCTATAAGGGATCTGGGTCTTCTTTTGTCGCACATAGAAGGACCCTCTTTAGTTGAAAACTCCTTTCAGGGTCATTAAAACTCACCCAGATCTCTTATAGAGAGTACGTAAAGTGTCTGGTATCATGGCAAATGATATTAGAAAGGAGACGAAAGTATATGGGAAGAAGAGCAGCGACAGCCACTTCCGCAAAGAAGCGTTCAAGGGTTCCTATGACTCCTGAAGACAGGGAACAGTACTTGATCAATCTCTCACTCGACGCTGCTGAAAAGCAGTTACGCGAAGGCACAGCCTCATCGCAGGTAATCACACATTTCTTAAAACTCGGTTCTTCAAGAGAGCAGCTGGAACAGGACAAGCTCAGAGAAGAAACAAAGCAGACCAAAGCCAAAATCGATTCATTGGAAGCTGCTGCTAACAGTGAAGAGAGATACGCTGAAGCAATTGAAGCAATGCGTAGATACCAGGGTATTAGAGATGATGATTAGATCAAGTTCAATGTCACGATCATATTTGGAAATGATCAAGTATCCTACGTTTGAAGAACGACTGCAATACTTAATGCTGTCTGGTTTAGTGGGATACGAGACATTTGGCTATGACCGATGGGTTAATCAGGCATTATATTCATCGAGCGAATGGAGAGAGTTTCGACATAAAGTAATTGTCAGAGATGGTGGTTGTGATTTAGGTGTTGAAGGATACGAGATACAAACACGACCGTTGATACATCACATAAATCCAGTTACCAAAGAGATGATACTTAATCGAGACCCAATGGTATTCGACATGAATAACGTTGTGACAACAACCCATAAAACACATAACGCCATACACTATGGACACGACACAAATGTTCGTAGCGGCCCTGTAATAAGGAGACCAAATGATACATGCCCTTGGAAACATTGAGGAGGAATTCAATGGAAGAGAGCATTCTCAAAACGATCAAGCAGCTTATTGGATGTCCTGATGACTTTGAGCAGTTTGACTTGGACTTAACCATCCACATCAATTCTGCCTTTGCAACCCTTACTCAATTAGGAGTTGGTCCTAAAGAAGGATACCGAATCACTGGTCCGGATAATGTCTGGAGTGAATTCGAAGAGGATGCCCAGAAGATAAGCTTGGTAAAAGATTATGTGTACGTCAAAACACGTCTGTTATTCGATCCGCCAACAAGTGGTTCGTTAATGGATAGTTTGAAAGAGCAACTTAAGGAAATGGAATGGAGACTGTACATTATGTACTATCCTGTTTCAGCAGATGATAAGAAAGGAGAGAATGATGACAATGACTAATTACTCAGCCGATGATGTAAAAGACTTCTTAGCCAATAATCAGGAATTCTCTGAGTATTATCTTGCACATTACGGAATGCCAAGACGATCCGGAAGATACAAATGGGGATCTGGAAAGGAACCGTATCAGAGTACTGGCGGTAAACGAACTATTAAGAGTGCGGCTTCGGCTGGAGAACGCTATATCAAGTCTAAGTTAGGCTCTGGCAAGAGAGCGCAGAAGAAAGCAGCTAAGGCTCGTGAAAAGGAAGAGAATGAGAAGGCTAAGGCTTTAGCGAAGCAGAAGAAGAAAGACAAGTACCGCAATCAAAAAGCTTACGTCAAGACTCTCAGTGATGAAGAACTGCGTAAGATAAATGCTAGAGATAAGCTGGAGAGTCAGTATCTGCAAAACCATCCACAGCAGCAGCCATTTCACAAGAAGATGATCAATATGGCAATTAAGGATATTATAGTACCGGCTGTAAATGAAACAATAAAAGACGAAGGAAAGAAGTATGTGAAGAAGCAGCTTAAAGACCTTCAGACCATGCTGAACAATGAAACAGTAAAGAAAAAGAAGTAGGTGATAAGTATGGCGTGGATCAAAATGCCAAATGAAGATGGAACCAGCACACTTGTCCATTCCGACTTATACGATGACTACTTAGCTCATCATGGCATAAAGGGTCAGAAGTGGGGAGTAAGAAGATTCCAAAATAAAGATGGTAGTTTAACTAAAGCTGGAACCAAAAGACGTAAGAAAACATCCTTGAAAAAGAAAGCAAAAACAGGGAAGAAAAGAAAGATTAACTCAAAGTTAGCTAATAGCGATTTCGATCGGTATATGCGACAGGAGCTTCAGCGAATACAGATGCAAATGATGCAAGACCAAATATGGCAGCAACAGCAACAAATAAGTAATTACAATACAATGTCAATGCTCTTTTAAATGCTATCGAAGAGTTATGTAAAAAACAAAGAAGTAGGTGATGTAGAATGCTAAGCAATACGGCAACGCCTAGGTACTACGGGGAGTTCCGAGATAAAGTTCTTGATGGCGAGATTCCTGTCAACAGGGAGATCTCTATGGAGATGAACCGTATTGATTGGCTTATCGCAAACCCCGGTGTATACTATGACGACGAAGCTGTAGAAGGTTGGATTGCTTTCTGTGAAACTGAAATGGTCTTGACCGACGGGTCAGACTTGGAACTGTTGGATACGTTCAAACTTTGGGGAGAGCAATTATTTGGTTGGTTCTATTATGTTGAGAAAACTGTGTATGAACCAAATGCTTCTGGACGTGGCGGGCACTTCGTAAGGAAGTCTGTCAAAAAGCGTCTTGTCAACAAACAGTATCTTATCATTTCTCGAAGTAATGCAAAATCGTTATACGAGAGTTTAGTGCAAGCTTATTTTCTGACAGTCGATACAACAACGACACATCAGATTACAATAGCCCCAACAATGAAACAGGCTGAAGAAGTGACGAGTGCTATTAGCACTGCAATAGCGAGAGCGAGAGGTCCTCTGTTCAAATTCCTGACAGAAGGCTCTATCCAGAACACTACCGGTTCCAAAGCGAACCGAGTTAAGCTTGCGTGTACCAAAAAAGGTATACAGAACTTTCTTACGGATTCATTACTAGAGATAAAACCTCTGAGTATTAACAAACTTCAGGGATTACGAGTAAAAGTATCAACACTGGATGAGTGGCTCTCAGGTGATTTGAGAGAAGATCCAATTGGTGCTATTGAGCAGGGTGCAGCAAAAATAGATGGATATGTAATCTTAGCTGTAAGTTCGGAAGGTACCGTCCGTAATGGATGTGGAGATTCCATCAAAATGGAACTGATGGACATTCTCAAAGGCGAATACCAGAACTGGCATACTAGTATTTGGTATTACAGACTTGACAGTATAGATGAAGTCGGAGACCCAGACATGTGGCTGAAGGCTAATCCTAACCTACCGATTACAGTCAGTTATGAGACAATCCAGCAAGATGTTGAACGAGCTGAGAAAGCACCTGCTACAAGAAATGATATTCTGGCAAAACGTTTCGGAATTCCTATGGAGGGATATACATATTATTTCTCTTATGAAGAAACACTTCCGCATAGACGTAGAAGCTTTTGGAAGATGCAATGTTCAATGGGTGCAGACCTTTCCCAAGGTGATGACTTCTGTGCTTTCACATTCTTGTTCCCGCTTAGGAACGGGATGTTTGGAGTAAAAGTTAGAAGTTATATAACTACACTTACCCTGAGTAAGTTGAACTTAGCAATGAGGCAAAAGTATCAGGAGTTTATCGACGAAGGTACTCTCATTGTTATGGAGGGAAGTATTATAGATGTACAAGAAGTCTACGACGACCTTGACAAGTTCATAATAGACTCTCAGTACGAAGTTTGCTCATTTGGATACGATCCATACAATGCTAAAGAGTTTGTCGAAAGATGGGCTCGAGAGAATGGATCGTTTGGTATTGAGAAAGTTCCACAGGGTGCTAGAACTGAAACAGTTCCTCTTGGAGAGATTAAGAAGTTATCTGAAAAGAGAATGCTGATATTTGACGAGTCTTTGATGAGTTTTTGTATGGGCCATTGCATAACATTAGAAGATACAAACGGAAACCGGAAGCTGTACAAGAAACGTTACGAAGACAAAATCGATAATGTCTCAGCATTGATGGATGCACTTGTTGCGTACAAAGTAAACAAGGATGCATTCGAATAGGAGTGATTGTTATGTACATCAAAATAAAGAATAGGGATGGCACAATATCCTTAGTTCATTCGGACTTGGATGGAGACCATCTTGAGCATTACGGCTTGCCAAGAAGATCTGGTCGTTATAAGTATGGATCAGGAAAAGACCCGTACCAGCATTCCGAAAGAAGGGCATCATACCTCGAGTCAAAATCCGATAGACTTGCCTATCAGATGAAGAAGCAAACATCGGAAAAGACAAAATCACGTGTCTCAAAATACGAACAAAAGGCTTCAGCGTACACAGCCAAAAGAGCTAAGTTCAAGGAAAAGGAAGAGACAAAACGTGTAAAGCGCGATCATGCTCTCACAGATATCGGATACACCGGAAATCTTCAAAAAGCTGAAAGAGCTCGAAAGAAAGCAAACCGCTATGGAAAGAAAGCAGCTAAGTATACGAAGAAAGCCGAATCGATCAAACGGCGAACAACAAGAACTGCAGAAAAGAAGAAAGCAGTTGATACCGAGTTAGCTTCCATACGTGGAAAACAATATGTTGAAAAACTGAGAAAGAAACAGAAAGGATGGTAATATATGCAGGAATCCGTATATTATAAGGGCACAGACGAGGATGGCAACACTGTGCTCAAACATGGCTGGAAAAAGCATAAATACCTGTACATCAAGAATGGTAAGTATATCTATCCGGAAGATGTATACAAGACCGTTAAAAATGGTGTAAGGAGAACCGCAGCAAATATCGATCAGAAAGTTTCTAGTATGTACAGGAAGAACATCTATCCACATACCGAAGCTGGAAAGCTCGATGCTATGAACAGAAAAGCAAATGCAAGACAGAAAGTAATTGCAAAGCAGCATAAGCAGTTAGCTGTAAAAGACTCTCGTGTAAAGTCAGGCGGATCAGTAGATACTGCAGCTGTAAGAAGAGCAAAGGCTCAACGTATGTTAGCAGCAAAGAAAACTGTCAAAGCAAAAGCATCAGTTCCATACAAGGGACCGACATCTGCAACAAGTGCTCAAAATGAACAGCACGAAAGAGATTTTCAGAAACGTGTTAGAGCAATGAATGCTCACACTGTAGCTAAGAAGAATGCTGACATGGTTCGAAAGAAACAGCAGAGACAGATGAAACAGATTAAAGCTAATGCCAAAAAGCAGAATGCTCCGTCAACAAAGGTAAAGAAAGCTGCTAAGTTTGCTACAAAAGTAGCTACTCGAGATGCTGCAGCCAAAATGGCAGCTACAAGATATCTCGTAAGCAAGGCAGCTAAATCACCTACAGCTAATGCAGCTAAAGCTAAAGCAAGATCAGTAGTTTCAAAGGGTGAGTATAAGCTTGAGAGAGCTGGACAGAAATTCGCAAGAGATGTAAAGAAGTCCGGAGCTTATAAAGCAACGAGAAAAGCTACAAAAAGAGTTAGCTCTGCAGCTAGAAAGGCTAGAACGAATGCTCAGGATCGTGCTTTGACTTCTGCAGAAGTTCGGAACAAGGCAAACTCTGTTAGATCTAAGGCAGAGTATAAGATCACTAGAGCTGGGCAGAAATTAGCCAATGACGCAAAGCCGTACACTTCAGCAGCAAAGAAGCAGTTTAACCGTGCTTCAAAGAATGCAGGAAAAGTATACAATTCTGCTAAGAAGGAATTCAACAACATTTCCAAGAATGCTAATAAAGCATACAATACGGCTAAGAAGAAAGCTCGGAAAGTAAGTAAATCTTTCAACCAGGCAAAGAAGGCAGGAAAGGCTTATCTGAATTACCTTACAAAATAAGGAGATGACATATGGGTTTTATAAACAGATTAAAGCATGGCTGGAATGCGTTTATGAACAAGGACCCGACTTCGTATGATTATGGAGCAGGACTTGGAGCAGCTAGCTATGATAATCCAACTCGTCCCAGACTGACGAGAGGAAATGAACGGTCCATTGTAACAACGATATACAATAAGATATCAGTAGACGCTGCAGCAATCAATATAGAGCACGTTATGTTGGATGGAAGTAAAAGGTACACAGACACAGTTGAAGATGGACTTAATTACTGCCTTACAACAGAAGCTAATATTGATCAGGCATCCCGAGCATTTAAACAGGATATTGTGTTGAAGCTTCTCGACGAAGGATGCGTTGCAATAGTTCCAGTTGATACGACAATGGATCCAGTGCATGGCAATGTCTATGATATTCAGTCGATGCGTACAGCTACTATACTTAATTGGTATCCGAATTCTGTTCGAGTTAGAATATACAACGATCGTACCGGAAACTTTGAGGAACTTGTTCTGCCAAAGAAAATGGTAGCGATTATTGAGAATCCGTTCTACGCGATCATGAATGAACAGAACTCAACTGCGCACCGATTGAAAAGAAAGTTGTCTATTCTTGACTTCATTGACGATCGAAGCGGTTCAAACAAATTGGACTTGATTATTCAGTTGCCGTACACGATCAAGTCTGAACTGAAGAGGGAACAGGCAAGAGAACGCCGTAAGGAGCTTACTGATCAGTTGGCAAACTCCGAATACGGTATTGCTTATATCGATTCTACTGAGCATGTAACTCAGCTCAATAGGTCTATTGAAAATAACTTACTTAAGCAGGTAGAATACTTCACAAATCTGTTGTTCTCGCAATTGGGAATGACAATGGAGATTCTAAATGGCACAGCGGATGAGAACGCGATGAACAATTACTACAATGGCATAGTTGAGCCTATACTTGCAGCAGTTGTGGATGAGATGAATCGAAAGTTCTTAACCAAGACAGCCCGTACCAAAGGGCATGCCATTAAATATTTCAGGGACCCATTCAAACTGGTGTCTACTACAAATCTTGCAGAGCTTGCTGATAAGTTCACGAGAAACTGTATCATGACATCTAATGAGTTCCGACAAGTAATTGGTCTAAGGCCGGTAGATGATCCTAAGGCAGACACGCTGACGAACAACAATATTTCAGCTTCAAATGCCGAGATGGATCAGATGTATAATACAGAATCTGCTGACGAAGAAACAGAAGAACAATAAGTAAAGGAGGAATTCAAAATGGGAGCTAAACGCTCGAAGTACGCTGATTGCGACTTTAAGGGCTGGGCTACAAAGTTTGGTATCCTTTGTGCTGATGGAAGAATTATTCAGCATGGTGCTTTCGATGACATCGATGGCGCTAAAGTTCCGTTAGTGTACAACCATGATCACAGTAGTATTGATAGTGTGCTTGGGCATGCTTATATGGAATGCAGGAAAGATGGAATCTACGCTTACGGATATTTCAATGATTCCGAGTCTGGCCAGATAGCCAAAGACGCTGTTCAGCATGGAGATATGGATTCGCTTAGTATTTGGGCGAATCATTTACAGCAGCGTGGACCATATGTTCAGCATGGCGAGATCAAAGAGCTTAGCCTTGTTCTTGCAGGCGCCAATCCCGGTGCGTTCATTGAAGACGTTGCTTTAGCACACGGCGACGTAATTGACAACGACGATTATGAGGCATATATTTACTCAGGCGATCAGCTTGAGCTTATGCACTCGGATGAGGAAGGAGAAGACGAAGTGGCTAACAAGAGTATTCAGGATGTTGTCGAAACGATGACACCAGAACAGCAGGATGCATTCTACGCAGCCGTAGGAAGTGCCCTGGCAGAAGATCCAAATGCTCTCGATGATGACGAGGGTTATGAGGACGACGATGACGATGATGAGGATTTCGATGACGATGATGAGGATTTCGATGACGATGATGAAGTTGTCGAAGATCCTGAAGAAGATTATGACGATTCCGAAGAATATGAAGAGGAGGACAATGACATGGGTGCAATCGCACATAACTTATTCGAAGGTACCAAAACAGACAATGGAGATGTTCTGTCCCACAGCGAGATGCAGGAGATTATTGAGGACGGTAAGAGATATGGCTCTATGAAAGAGTCATTTCTTGCTCATGGTATTACAGATATTGAGTACCTGTTCCCGGATGCCAAGAACTTAAATACACCACCAGATTTCATTGCAAGAGATCAGGGATGGGTAACAGAGGTAATGAATGGAGTACACCATACCCCATTCTCAAGAATTAAGTCTACATTTGCGGACCTGCGTGAGGATGAAGCTCGTGCAAGAGGTTATATTAAAGGTAAATTGAAAAAGGAGGAAGTCTTCTCATTACTGAAGAGAACAACTACTCCACAGACGATCTACAAGAAACAGAAGATTGATCGTGATGATGTAATCGACATTACAGATTTCGATGTAATCGCTTGGCTCAAAGCTGAGATGCGTATGATGCTGAACGAGGAAATCGCACGTGCCGTTCTGGTTGGTGATGGACGTCTCGTATCTAGTGATGATCACATCAAAGAGGACAACATCCGTCCAATCTGGAAAGATGCTGACCTGTACACAATTAAGTATCCTATTGCAATTACAAAAGAGACAACTGCAGCTGAGAAGGCTACTGCTTTCATCGAGGCCTGCGTAAGAGCTCGTATCGAGTACAAGGGTTCTGGTAATCCAAAGCTGTTTGCTCCAGAGTCAACTATTACTGAGTGCTTACTGCTGAAGGATAAGAATGGTAGAATCATTTACGATAACATTGACAAGCTGGCTACAGCATGCCGTGTATCCAAGATTGTTTCTGTTCCGGTTATGGAGAACCTTACACGTGTAGATAAGACCGATACACTGGCTCTTCAGGGTATTATTGTAAACCTGCAGGATTACAATATTGGTGCAGACAAAGGTGGAGCTGTTAACATGTTTGATGACTTCGACATTGACTACAACGCTCAGAAGTACCTTATCGAGACACGTATCTCTGGTGCCCTGATTAAACCGTTATCAGCCATTGCTATCGAGACAAAGATTGCTACTGCTGACCTCAGCAAGGCAACCTCTGGTTCTGAAGCAACCGGTCACTAATCAAAATAGGAGGAAATGATCATGAATAAATGGTGTGGCAAGATCGGCTTTGCTGAACAGGTTGAAACAGCCCAATCAGTTTGGACTGAGCAAATAACTGAACGTACGTATCGAGGAGATGTTCTTCGCAACACCAGACGTCTTCAGGATTCACAGCAGATCAATTCTAACATTACGATCTCTAACCAGATCAGTGTTATTGGTGACACCTATATGCGTGATCATTTCCTTAACATGAGATGGGTTGAGTTTATGGGGGCTAAGTGGAAGGCAGCTGATGTTGACGCTTCCCAGTCCCCTAGACTTATTATATCATTAGGGGAGCTGTGGAATGAGGACGAGACTTGACTTCGATAGATACTTACGTGATATTGTTGGTGAGGGTGTCAATGTATATTTCCAGCCACCCTCTAACGTATCCGGAGCTGGTCAAAATGTGGTAAGAAACATTAAGTATCCAGCAATTATATATTCGTTTGACGGCTATGACACAAAGTCAGCGGATAACAAGAAATACAGTGTTCAAAAAGAATACGGAGTTACATTGATAACTAAAGATCCAGATAGTGATATGCCAGACAAGTTGGTAATGGTACCTACGTCGAAATTCGACAGAAGTTATGTGTCTGATGGATTATATCACTCGGTCTTTACAATTATATTTTAAGGAGGAATGAAATTTTATGTCTAGATTATTATGGGATCAGGACGGGGAGCGCCTCTACGAAACAGGTGTCGAGAACGGCGTGTTATACCCTAAATCCGATGAAGGCACATATCCAAAGGGTTACGCTTGGAATGGTCTTACTGGTGTATCTGAGGCTCCATCAGGCGCTGAGGAAACCCCAATTTATGCTGACAACATCAAGTATCTGTCACTGACATCAGTTGAGGAATTTGGTGCTACAATTACAGCATACACTTACCCAGATGAGTTCGAGCAGTGTGATGGATCTGCAGATATTGCTCCAGGAGTAACTGTTGGCCAGCAGGATCGTGTTCCGTTCGGCCTTGTCTATAAGACAAAGATCGGTAACGACACCAAAGGTAACAATCATGGTTACAAGCTTCATATGGTATATGGTGCAAAAGCTAAGCCATCTTCAAGAGACTACAAGTCCATTAACGGTGATCCGGAAGCAATCGAGATGTCTTGGGAAATCTCCACGACAGCTGTTAATGTTCCTGGATTCAAGGCAACAGCTCATCTTACAATTAACAGTACAAAGGTAAATCCTACCAAGCTTGCTAAGTTGGAAGATATTCTGTTTGGTTCAGAAACAACTGATGCTAGACTTCCGCTTCCTGCAGAGGTTATTGAGATCTTCAAAAATGACACTGATCCAGCATTAACAATTACTGTAACTCCAGTAACAGGTGATGATGACTTGCTTGGAAAGAAGGCAGCCGATCTTCAGTCTAACATCGTAATCGATGATAAGGCGATGACTATATCGGGTACATTAAAGCATGTTACTGGATATACAGGATTCAGCAGCAAGCCAGATGAGCAGTCTGGAAACTACATCGCATTAAACGTTGATCCTGCTTCTGGATTCCCGGAGACAATGACTGTTGAAGTTAAGAACGGAACACACGGTCCTACTACGCTTACGGCAGCTGATCATCAGATCGTTCTTAAGATCAAAGATGCTGCTACACAGGGTATCATTGTCAAGGCGACCAACAAGGGCGCTGAAGTAACCAAAGAGTATAAACTTACAGGTCTGACATTACAGTCAGCGTAGGTTAACATTTCACAAGGGCTGTCATAGTGATGGCCCCTTTTTCTTAAATCGAAAGGAGAATTATTATGGTAATCAAGAAAATTAAATACAAGGATTTCAATGGCGTTGAGAGAGAAGAGGAGTTCATGTTCAACCTCACAGAAGCTGAGATTACAGAGATGGAGCTTATGACTGATGGTGGTCTTAGCGATTCGATCAAGAAAATTATTGCTGCTCAGAATACTCCGCAGATTATCGAGACGTTCAAGAACCTGCTTCTTAAATCTTATGGTCAGAAGAGTGCGGACGGCCGTTTGTTTATTAAGAACAAGAAATTAACTGAGGAGTTCACGCAGACCAATGCTTATTCTCAGTTCTTCATGGAGCTCGCTACAGACGACAAAGCTGCAATTGCATTCATTAACGGTATTATCCCGGATAGCATGCGCGAGAGAGTTGCCGATGCAACAACAGAAGCTGCTCCAGAAAATTAGAAAATGGTAGGTGGCAGCTATGCTATCTATTGACATAAAACCAAGAGAATTATTCAATGAAAAGACTAGCGAATTTATAACAGTAAAAGGCGGGACCTTAAAGCTGGAACATTCGCTGGTCTCAATTTCAAAATGGGAGAGTAAATGGAAGATACCGTTTCTTTCCGAGAAGAAAAAGACAATGGCGCAAATAGATGATTATATTAGATGCATGTCTATCAATGGAGACCCAGACCAGTATCTAATCGCGTCTATTACGCCACAAGACAAAGATCGTATAATCGACTATATCGATGAAAAACGAACTGCAACCTGGTTCACTAATGTAGGTGAGAAGAAGACTTCCAGATCAGAGATCATTACATCTGAACGGATCTACTATTGGATGATTCAATACAACATACCACACGAGTATGAAAAGTGGCATTTGTCAAGATTGTTAACTCTCATCGAGATTTGCAACAGAGAGAACACTCCTCCGAAGCAGATGAGCCAGGCTGAGATCATTGCTCGTAACAAAGCATTGAACGCTCAACGAAAAGCAAGATTACACAGCAGGGGGTAAGTTATGATTCAGATAAGACAGAAGGGCGACTTCAAGAAATTAACATCATTCCTGGAGAAAGCTAAAGAGGGCCTCGACATCGGGGTTCTTGACAAGTATGGAAGGAAAGGTGTGGCCGCCCTTTCGTCTGCTACCCCAGTAGATACGGGGCTTACAGCAAGCTCATGGTTTTACAAAATTGAAAACAAGAATGGCGTTGCTAAGATTGAATTCCATAACAGCAATATTCAAAATGGGGTTCCAATAGCAGTCATTTTGCAATATGGACATGGCACCAGAAATGGTGGATATGTAGTCGGAAGAGATTATATCAATCCGGCTTTGCAACCTGTCTTCAATGAATTAGCTAAAAATGCGTGGAAGGAGGTTAATAGTTGAGTAAGAAAGTAGTAGATACTAATGTCGTTGAGATGCAATTCGACAATCGAAACTTCGAGAAGAACGCCGCGGAAAGTATGTCTACCTTGGACAAGCTTAAGAAGAAACTGAATTTCAAAGGGACTAGTGACGGTCTTGAAGAGGTTGGTCGAGCGGCTAAGAGTGTCGACTTAAAGCCGATAAGCCGAGGAGCAGATGCAATTAAGGTAAAGTTCTCTGCGCTCCAAGTTGTAGCAATGACAGCTCTTAACAGGATAACCAATTCCGTTATAAATGCCGGTAAGCAACTTGTATCATCGTTTACTATTGATCCTGTCAAGTCAGGTCTTAGTGAGTACGAGACACAGATCAACGCTGTGCAGACAATTCTGGCTAATACAAAGAGTAAAGGAGCTACACTAGACGATGTAAATAATTCCTTAAACGAGTTAAATAAGTATGCGGATTTAACTATCTACAACTTCACAGAAATGACTCGTAATATTGGTACGTTTACAGCAGCGGGTGTAGGGCTGAAGAACTCAACTAAGGCTATTCAGGGTATTGCCAACTTGGCAGCCGTGAGTGGCTCAAATGCTCAACAGGCATCAACGGCAATGTACCAGTTATCGCAGGCATTAGCAGCAGGAACTGTTAAGCTTCAGGACTGGAACTCAGTTGTAAACGCTGGCATGGGTGGTGAAACATTCCAGAACGCGTTAAAAGAGACGGCTAGGGCTCATGGAGTGGCGGTCGATAAAATCATTAAAGACGAAGGCTCATTCAGAGAGAGTCTTAAAAAGGGATGGGTTACATCCGAGATTATGATTGAGACTTTGTCTAAGATGACAAAGACTGGTGCCGCGGAATATTTAGCTAAGCTTACCGGTGTCTCTCAGAAGGAGATTGTTGCTCAGCAGAAGTTAGTAGATGCTAATGAAGATGGATCAGTTACTTATGATAAGCTTGCTGAGAAGATGGCAAAGACTGGCAAGATCACAAAAGAGAGTGCTAAGAGTATTCTTGAGATGGCTGATACTGCTACAGACGCTGCAACAAAAGTAAAGACATTCACTCAGTTAATGGATACACTGAAAGAAGCAGCACAGTCAGGATGGACACAGACTTGGCAGCTTATCTTCGGTGATTTCGAGCAGGCAAAGAAACTATTTACTGAAGCGTCTGACTATTTTGGCAACATCATAAGCAAATCTGCAGATAAGCGAAACAATTTCCTTAGAGCAGCCTTAAGCAATGTTGTTACTGCACAGGATTGGAAGGCTCTTCAAAATGCGGGTAAAGCTACTAAGAATTTCCAGAATTTGTTAATGGAAGTAGCAAGGGAACATGACATTGCCATAGACTCAATGATCGCTTCGGAAGGTAGCTTTGCAAATACCCTCAAGAGTGGCTGGCTTACTGCAGGATTATACAAAGAAGCAATCAAAAAGACTACTGACGCTGAGAAAGGACTTATCGAAGAAGAAACCTCGGGCATTAAGAGCAAGAAAGAGCAGATCAAATATACCGAGAAGATGACTGCAGCTCTTAAAGAGGTTAATAAACCTTACAGCGAACTTCAGGAGAAGATGAACCGACCATCTGGAAGGGAACTTCTGATTGATTCTGTTCGTAATACTATTAAAGCTATTGCTACGGAAATTGAAGGTGTAAAAAGAGCGTGGTCCGATATATTCCCGGCAGCTCAGTCGGAGCAGCTTTACAACATAATTAACGGATTGCATTCTTTCACTGAATATTTGACGAAGATCGACGCTGATGGTACTAAGGTTCAAAGGTCGATGCGTGGTTTGTTCTCAGTTCTGCATCTGATAACCACAATTATTGGTGGTGGATTCAAAATAGGTATACAGGTTGTACAAGCTATATTAGCGCACTTCAATCTGAACATCCTAGATGTCACAGCAGCTGTTGGCGATGCTATATACAAGTTCGATCAATGGATAGAAAAGAATTCACTGATAACCAAAGGGGTTAACATCGTAATCACGGCTATTGGAAAGGCAGTCAAGTCTGCTAAGAAATGGCTAGATACGATTAAAGAAATTCCAGAAGTCCAGGATGGAATCAATGCTGCTCATAAAGCGTTTGCCAAGTTCGTTGTAACATTTGGCGATAAGTTGTCGGACGCTGGAGAAAGAGTTGACGGTTTCATTAGCCGAGTTAGACAGATGAATGGTCTTTCACTTAGCAACGTTCAGGCAGCATTTAAAGACTTCTATGTGAACGTATTAACGTCAACATTCAGTTTCAAAAATGTAACTAAAGACATACGAGAGACATTCTCTAAGACACAGGATGCTTTCGTCGATGGATTGGGCAACTCTGGGAAAGAAGTCGATTCATTCAAGTCTTCTCTCTTCGAGAATCTCGATTCAATTAAACAGAAGGTTTCTAAAGTTGATATTTTGGGACCTCTTCTTACTGTTGGCGCTGGTATCACAATCTATAAAACTTCGAAGACTATACTCGGTATCTTTGAGGCTATAGGTGGATTTGCCAAAGCACTGAAAGGTCCATTGACAGCATTAACTGGTGTATTAAACAGCACAAGTATTGCTCTTAAGGCCTATGCGTTTAATCTTAAAGCTAAAGGAATTAAGGATGTTGCAATTGCCATTGGTATACTTGCAGGTTCTTTGTTTGTATTAGCTCAGTGTAAGCCAAAGAGTTTGATTGCTGCAGCTGGAGCATTAACTATCATGAGTGGCGCTTTAGCTGTTCTGGTTGGTGTACTTGGACACTTTAGCATGGTAAGTATCGGCAAGGTATCTACATCCATGGTTGCTATTGCAGCATCATTACTGATTCTTGTAGGCGCACTGAAGAAGCTTGAGTCTATCAGTATGGATGGCATCTATACACGTTTACTCATGCTTGCAAGTATCGCAGGTGGACTGGTAGCGTTTACAGCTCTTGCAAATGCAATACCAGGAGCAAACAAGAGTATATTCTCATTACTGGCATTCTCTGTATCACTGAGTTTGTTGGTTAGAGCACTCCAGAAGCTTGCCAAAGTAAACTTCAAGAGCATATTGTCTTCACTCGTTGCATTAGGCGTTACAATGACTGGTCTCTGGGCGTTATGCAAGGCAATCAACAAGAACGAAGGAACAGCGTTGCAGGCAACTGGTGGTTTAGTACTTATATCATTGTCATTGCTGTTATTCGTAAAAGCTATAAAGAAGATAGTTGGCATAGACGTCAACGAAGTTCAAAATGGGATACTTGGAATGGTCGTAATATTCGGTTCGTTCCTAATTCTTATGAGAGCATCTCGTAGAGTAGGAAAGAATGCGGCACAGGCTGGCCTTATGATGGTTGGAATATCCGCATCACTACTCCTTATGGTTACCGCAATTAAGAAAATAGGAAAACTTAGTTCTACAGAAGTAGGACGAGGCATGGCAGCCGTAGCAGGATTACTTGCAGTGTTCGGAGCTGTCGTGGCTATGTCTAAATTCGCTGGTGAGAATGCTGGAAAAGCTGGGCTTATGGTCTTAGCTATGTCTGGAACGTTCTTAGCTGTAACATTCTGTATGACTATCTTGGGACGTCTTAAGGACGACCAGGTTAATCGTGCACTGAAAACTATTGCAGGAGTTTCAGCATGCTTTGCGTTACTTGTAGCATCGTCTGCTTTGGCTAAAGACAGCAAATCAAACATCCTTGCATTTACAGCAGCAATCGGTGCAATGGCTATATCGTTAGGTGCGTTATCATTCATCAAACCTGACAAATTAAAGGCAGCTACAACAGCGCTTCAGTCTGTAATGGGAATGTTCGCGCTTATGGAAGCATCTACGTTCTTCACTAAGGGTGTAAACCTCGCTCCTCTGATTGCTTTATCAGGAGCAGTGGTAATACTCGGAGGAATGATTGCTATTATCGGCAAACTGCCTGTTGAGAATGCTTTGGCTTCCGCTGCATCGCTCTCGTTACTTCTAGGGACGATGGCTGTTGCGTTAGGATTGATCACTAATTCTCCAGCAATTAAAGCTACAGACCTCCTTGTCAAAATAGGGGCTATGGAACTTGCAATAGTTGGTATTGGTACAATCCTTGGCGTTATGTCCAAGCTCAACATCAACCCATCTATCGAAACAGCTAAGGCATTGTCTACACTGTTACTAGCCATGTCAGCAGCGTGTGCTATCTTATCTGGTGTTGGGCTCTTCGGAGCAGCAGCCGTAGAAGGAGCTAAAACTCTTGACAAGGTTATACTTGTAATCGGAGGATTTGTGCTTGCATTGGGAGCTCTGTTCTCAACAAAGATTATGTCTAAAGGCAAAGGATACCTCGAGAAAGGTTTCGACATCCTCAACACAATATCTCACGGTATTGGTGAGTTTGCTGGAAACTTAATCGGTGGTTTAGCCGAAGGTGTAATGACAGGATTACCTGGAATTGGCAAGAGTCTTAGTGGTTTCATGAAGAATGCCGAAGGATTCATCAGTGGCATTAGCAGTATCAAGCCATCTGTAGCTGACTCAGCTAAGAATTTAGCATCTGCATTGCTTACATTATGTGGTGCTGAGATTCTGAATGCTATTGCTGGTTGGCTAGTTGGCGATAAGGATATGTCTGGATTCGGAAGCAAGCTCAAGAAGTTTGGTGAAGGATTGGTTGACTTCTCCGATACTGTCAAAGGTAAGATCGATTCAAAATCGGTTAAAGCAGCAACTAGTGCAGGCAAGTTAATTACGGAACTCGCTAAGTCGGTTCCTAACTCTGGAGGCTTTATTGGTCTCCTTGCAGGTAACAATGATGTTGACAAGTTCGGTGGTAAGCTTAAAAAGTTTGCTGAAGGATTAGTTGACTTCTCAGATGTTGTAAAAGGCAAGATAGATTCAAAATCGGTAAAGGTTGCAACTGACGCTGGTACACTTATTACTAAGTTAGCTGACTCAGTTCCTAACTCCGGTGGTTTACTTGGATTCCTTGCAGGTAACAATGATGTTGACAAGTTCGGTGGTAAGCTTAAAAAGTTTGCTGAAGGATTAGTTGACTTCTCAGATGCAGTTAAAGGAAAGATTGATTCTAAGTCAGTCAAGACCGCAACCGATGCTGGTACATTAGTAACTAAGCTTGCTAAGACCGTTCCAAAGACTGGCGGTTGGGCTAGTAAGATTCTCGGAAAGTCTGATATGAAGACATTCTCAAAGAACCTTAAGGGCTTTGGTAAAGCTTTGACTGACTTCTGTAACAGTGATCTGAAGAATGTCAAAATAAGCTCTATGAATTCTATTGCCGCAGAGCTTACTTCAATTCTGAAGCTCATCAAGAGTATAACTGCGATTAAGACAAAGAGCATCAAAGGCCTTTCTAAGGATATGAAAGCTCTTGCTAAAGTCAGCATCGACGGATTCATTGAGTCATTCACCGGATCGAGTCAAAATGCTAGTAAGGCTGTAGCAGGATTCTTAACTGCAGCTGTTAACGCTATTAAACCATTTAACATCCAGTTCTATACTGCTGGTACGTATGCTGTTACTGGTTTCCTTAACGGAATCAGATCCAAAGTTAGCAATGGTAGTGTATATGCTGCTGGCTATTCTATTGGTAATACAGCTTATGAAGCAGCAAGAAAAGCATTGGATGAGCATTCTCCTTCTAAGAAGATGAAGAAGGTAGGTGCATTTGCTGTCGAGGGATTTGTCAGAGGTATTGCTAATAGCAGTGTTAAGATTGCTAAAGTCTCTGATGCTGTGTTCAAGAAATTCGTAGCATCAGCAGTCAAAAACACCAACGTCTCTAAATACGCTAAAGGTGCTGTTAGCAAGTATGCTGCTATATTTGCAAAACACGCGGGTAAGTCTAAGAAGGCAACAGCCGAAGCAACAAAAGCTATTCAGGCATATTACACTGTAATCTATAAGAAATCGGATTACTACAAGGACGATAAGAAGAACCTTTCCGATCACATCAAGGAGCTTAGAAAGTACTATGCTGAGCGAACTAAGTTGTCGGGAAGCTTATCGAAAGCACTGAAGAAGCACAACAAGGCGGATACGAAGAGCAACCGTAAGAGCCTTAACGAGAACCTTAAGAACATCAAGAAGCTTAAGAAGGAGATCGAAAAAGACAGAAAGGATATGCAGAAGCATGCCAAGAAAGCTTGGGACGATGCTAAGAAGGAGATCAAGAATGCTGTAAAGGAATACATTGATATTTTCAATACAGCAACTAGCAGCATTGACTTGTTTGGCGAACTTGATACGTCAGGTGCCACTACAGCTGTTTCTAGTCTGAAAGAATCACTTCAGGATCTTACTTCTGTATCGAACTTTAACTTGGACCCTGGCATTAACATGCTTGAACAGTTTAGTTCAGCAGCTTCTAATTCCGCTGATTCTGTCAAGTCTGCTACTGATGAGCTTACTAGTGCAAAAGAGGAACTCGCTAGTGCTGAAAAGGAACTTCTCGAGTACCAGGCAAAATCACTCGCTGTAAACGGCCGTTCCCAGAGGTACTTAGACAAGATCAAGGAACTCGAAAACCAGGTAGCTGAGGCTAAGAAGAACGTAGCTTCGGCAGAGAAACAAGTTGCTGATGCATCCAAGTCATCTTCACAGGAAATTCTGGATAACATGAAGTCGAATGTGGAGGGTTACGAGAAGTGGCAGAAGGATCTAGAGACGCTTTCAAAATCGGGTATCTCCAAGAGCTTAATGTCTTACTTGAAAGGACTTGGAATATCAGGAGCAGAACAAGTAGCAGCATTTGCTAAGATGACTCAGAAAGAGTTGGCACAGGCAAACGAATATTGGTCAAAATACTCATCTATGTCATCGAAGACATTCACTGACGGTATCAAAGAGCAGTCGGATGCGATGGTTAAATGGGGTGAAGACGTACAGAAGTTTGCTAACCTCAACATCGATGGAAACGTCAAGGCAAAACTGCTTAAAGAATTCCAGACACAGGGTGTTGAGTCTGATGAATACATTCAGAACATACTTGCAATGAACGCTACTGAGTTGAAAGACTTTGTAAGCAACTATTCAGAGATGATCAATGTACCAGAGCAGGTAGCTAAGAAGGTATCGGAGTCTATTGATGAAGTTACGAAGAAAGCTAGCAACAGTACAAACGCTATGAGTGCTTACTTAGACCGCATGAGAGAGAACCTGAAGGCCGAACAGGAATATCAGGAGAATCTCAAGAAGCTTAAGTCTAATGGCATTAGTAGTGGTCTTTACGATCAGCTTGTTGCAAGTGGAGACAAGACACTTATTGCATCGTTCGCACATGCTTCGAAAGAAGAGATCAAGCAGGCTAATAAGATCTACAAAGAATCTGCTAAACAGGCCGCAGACAACTGGCTTGATGAGTACGGTGATAAGATCTCTGATGAGAAGGCTTGGTCTAAGAACATGAAGAAGTTCGCTAAGCTTGACATTCCTAAGAAGATGAAGGAAACTCTCTACAAAGAGTTTAAGGAAAAGGGTGTAGAAGGTAACAGTACACTCGAAATGATTCTTGGAATGGATAAGACTCAGCTTAAGGAATTCGTCTCAAAATATGGGGAGGGTGGTAAAGAAACAAATAGAATTGCCAATGTAGTTATGGCAGGATCAGCTTACGTTAGCTCTGCAGCTGGAAAGACAATGAAGAACTCAGCGTCCAAGGCTGCTTCAGACGCTATGAACGAGCTGAGCAAGACTATCTCTAAGTCGTCTGCCAAGGCTAAGAAGGCTGGAAAGAAGGTTGGACATGCCGCTGCTAAAGGTGTTAAGACATATGTCAACCACACCAATGGCAAGAAGATTGGTAAGAACATGACTGATGGTATGGCTAATGGTCTGAAATCTGGAAACAATAAAGTTAAGAATGCTGCTGTCAAAGTGGCTAAAGACGCTTACCGTGCTGCTAAGGATTACCTCAAGATCAAGTCACCATCCAGAAGGTTCAAGGAACTTGGTATGTTCTGTAACAAGGGAATGGCCAATGGTCTTACCGAGTTTGCTAAGCTGTCTACGAATGCTGCTGTTAGCATGGGCGAAGACGTAGTCAATAAGATGCAGTCTGTGATTACAAAAGCTGACATGATGGCTCAGAGCGGTGTAGAGACGCAACCTACTATCCGTCCAGTTTACGATATGAGTGAATTGGAAGACCAGGCTAATCAGATCAATGACCTGCTCGGGTCGGCATCTATTGGAGTTAGTGCTGATATGGCTTCGTCTGTATCAAGGCATATGGGAATGGCTCGCAATGATCAAAATGTGGGTAACACTACCAATACCTATGACCAGTCAATGCACGCTTCAAACTATAACACGTTTAACATCACAAGCGATAACCCTAAGGAAGTTGCTAACGAGGTATCTAAGATACTCCAAAATCAGGTCACTAGAAGGGAGACAGTATGGGTATAGTAATATTCAATGGCATCTCATCACAGGATCTTCATATTCAGGTTCAAACCGAGCCTGACTATGATTTCCCAGAGAAAGACTATGAGGTTACTCATGTACCTGGACGTAACGGAGACATCGTTATTGATCAGGGCTCATGGCAAAATGTCTCTAGGAAGTATAACCTGGCTATGGATGCTGGAAAGATATCTTATACAGAAGTAGCGTCTAAGCTTGTCCAGTGGCTCCACTCGGCCTCTGGATACGCTAGGCTCGAAGATTCATACGAACCAGACTTCTACCGTATGGCTATGTACAAGGATTCAGGCTCGATCACAAACATCTACAATAAGGCAGGTCAGATCGAGGTTGAGTTTACGTGCAAGCCACAGCGGTATTTCAAGAGTGGAGAGGTTGCAGATATATTCACAGCCTCTACAGAGTACCGTAATCCAACTGACTTCCCTGCTAAGCCGCTTATTAAGATACATGGAAGCGGTCCAGGGACGGTTGGAATTGGCGCTTATACAGTAACTATAAATGATATTGTTGATGGCATGATTGTCGACTCCGAGCAACAGGATACTTACAAGGACCAGATGAATTGCAATTCTAAGGTTCATATTTTGGAGTATCCTAAGCTTGTGGCTGGCAATAATGCAATAACCCTCTCTGGAGGAGTAACATCAATTGAGATAATTCCAAGGTGGTGGACTTTATGATTACATTGCATGAATATACTGAAACAGCCTTTACCAATAATGGTCTTGGCTGCTTGAACGATGCTACGTCTTGTGTTGTCAAAGAGACACTCAATGGTGAATATGAACTTGAGATGGAGTATCCAGTAAACGGCATTCACTATTCAGACATTCAGCTCCGGCGGATTATCTTGGCAAAACCAAACAGCTATGACCAGACACAGCCATTCCGTATCTACGCCATTTCAAAGCCAATAGGCGGACTCGTCACAGTCAATGCAGAGCACATAAGTTATGATATGAGTGGACTACCGGTGCGAGGCGCTTTAGAGCATTATGCATGGTACGTCAATGATGTGTTCGAGCATATAAAGAACAACTCAGTATATCCTTGTCCGTTCACATTTAGTACGGATATTACTGAAGAGAAAAAGGACATCAGTTTATCCAAACCTCGGTCGGTTAGGGCCTTTCTAGGGACGGAAGAGGGATTGCTGAGTTTGTTTGGTGGAGAATGGGAATTCAACAGATACAATGCAACTCTCTACAAGCAAAGAGGTCAAAATAGAGGCGTATCCATCGAGTATGGCAAGAATCTTACAGACGTAACACAGGACGAGAAATGTTCAGAGATGTATACAGCCGTCTATCCGTATTACTATCAGGAAGATGACGGACTGCAAAGATTGGATGATGACGTTGTAAAGATTCTTGATTCGCCATACAAGAATGTCTACGTCCTTGACCTTACAAGCGAATTTGAAGAGATGCCCACGCAGGACCAGTTACGTACCAAGACACAAGAGTACATCAAGGAGAACAAACTTGGTGAGCCAACAGTGTCTTTGAAGGTTTCGTTTATTAAAAATCCTGAAGTAATTGAGTCATTGCACGATGTCAGGTTAGGTGATACAGTAGGTGTCAAGTTTATCAAAATAGGGGTAGATACGACATCCAGATGTATCAGTTATGAGTTTAACGTCCTTACAGAGCAGTATAACTCTATCGAACTTGGTGAGCCTACCAAGACTATTGTAGATACGATGACATCTACCAGCAGCAAAATTGATGCAGCTAACGGTGCCATTGAAGATACAAAGAATGATCTGAGCAATACTAAAGATGATTTGGACGATACTAAGGAAGATCTTACAGAGGAGATTGACAGGGCTACTAAATCAGAAGGTGAATTGCATACACGCATCACTAAGACTGAAGAAGGTCTTGAAGCGGAGGTTTCGCAAAGACAGAAGGATAACTTGGAGCTCTCAACAAGAATAAGTCAAACACCTCACAAGATTGGTCTTACTGCATCAGGCGGAGAGAATAGTGTCGGGATTACTATTCAGTTATATGACGAGAATGGAAACCTTGTAGATACGTCTAGTGGCGAAGCAAACATTACAGTAACTGGTTTCGTTAAGTTTACTGACTTGGCACAGGAAGGGTCAACTACAATCAATGGAGCAAACATCACTACTGGAATAATCAGAAGTACTAACAGTGAATTCACGGATGCAACATTCTACGACGGAGTTTATTATGGCTACAATTGGAATGGGACGGATTATACGTATCCTATATTTAGAGTTTTATCTTTAGGTACTCTGACATTCGGTGCTGGCGGTATGCATACTCATATGCCAGGAAGTCTTCAAGTAGATGGAAACATAGTACATGATGGGTCGGTTGTAGTAACAGAGGACGACCTTAGCAGTTACATCAATAATGTAGATGCATATGCTGATTCAGACAAGGGTACGACGTTCTATTATTCGATTCAGCACCATGGGCATATTCTCGAGGTGCGACGACGTGCAATAAATACATCGGATGAGCGATTGAAGACTGACCTTATACCACTGGATGATCTTACAGACATTTACATGTCATTCGAACCAATCTCTTATCATTTCAATCCAGGATTGGCTGGATATGAGAAAGAGCTTCAGTATGGACTTAGTGCACAAAAGGTCGAGAAGGCGTTCCTAGACCATGGCATTACCGACAATGCATTAGTCTGGAAGGTTGCACCGGATAAAGATTTCCACGAGGATGAATACACTGGAGGAGATCTGGTTTACCATCTTGACAAGGATCAGCTCCATGCAATGCATATCCAGATGATCCAAAAGCAGCAACACGAAATCGAAGCTCTTAAACTTGAGAATACTCAGGTCAAGGAAGAGCTAGATTCACTGGAACAAAGATTGAATAAAATTGAAGAGCAGTTAAAACAATAAGGAGGAATTCAAAATGGGAGTTTCAAACTATACACCAACGGGAATTTCTCATGCTACGTCTGTAGACTTCAGTAAACGATCAGTAAATCAGCCGGTACATATTGTCCAGTACGATAGATCATTGCCAATATTGGCTGTAAGTCTCTATAACAATGGTCAGCTGTATCGTTTGAGCGAGTCTATGGACGTAAGTATTCGTCTTGGTAAACCAGATAGAACATTCGTATACAACAAAGCTCTTGGGTGTGACCCAACTCGTACAATTGTATATTTCGAGATCACTCAACAGATGAGTTTGTTCGACGGAGAATACTATCCAGTTATCGAGATAATGGATGGAGAGAAGATTGCTAACTCCTCCACAATATATTTGATTGTAGACCGTAACCCTGTTCAACACGATTACATTGAATCTACAGTTGAGTATAAGGAACTCATTGGCTATCGAGACGAGGCAGTAAAGGCTAGTAAGGAAGCAAAAGAAGCAGCTAAGGTGGCTCAAGATTCGGCTCAGACCGTAGTAGATAAAACCAAAGATGCTCTTGAAGCTAGTAAAACTGCAATTGACGCAGCAAATAAGGCTTCTGAGTCTGCCAAGTCTATTCTTGGAGTTGAGGAAAATGTTACTAGAATTGGTGAGATGGTTTCAGAGAAAGAGCCAATCATCCTTCAAGCAGCAGAGACGGCTAGTACATCTGCAACTAATGCAAAGACATCCGAGACGAATGCAAAAGCGTCTGAGGAAGCGGCTAAGGTATCCGAGACGAATGCTAAACAGTCAGAGATGAATGCAAAAGCGTCTGAGGAAGCATCCAAGGTATCAGAGACGAATGCTAAGAACTCTGAAGACGAAGCTGTTAAATACGGCAATCTTGCTAAGAGTTATGCTGTAGGGACGGATAATGTAATCAGAGAAAACGATGCAGAAGATAATGCTAAGAAGTATTACGAGTCTGCAAAGACTTCCGAGGTTAACGCTAAGGAGTCAGAGACGAACACCAAGGCTTATCTTGATGAGTTTAGTAAGAAGATTCAGGCTACTAGATTTGAGGTAGATTTCACAACCGGCGAACTTATACAAGTAAACGACAATGAATTTATATTTACGATCAACCAGGAAACTGGTAATTTGGAATGGGAGGTGACCGCGTAATGGGAGCATCAGCAGGAAGAGTACTGATAATTCCTAAGGGAGATTGGAATGCCGAGACGACTTATACTGGACTTGATATGGTACGTCACAACGGTGCTTCATGGATTTGCAAGAATACATGTACTAATATCGAGCCTACTGAAGCAAATTCCGCTAATTGGCAAATGATGTCTAGGGACAGTACAGATATCACTGTGGATTCAGTAATGTCTGACGATAGCGTAAATGCAGTTCAAAATAAGGTTATCAAGAAGTATGTAGATGAGCATACTCCAGACATTGCTGATATGACTGGAGCCTCTTCAACTCAAAATGGGGCCCACGGATTAGTTCCAGCACCTAAGATTGGTGATGAGAAGAAAGCTTTATTGGGCGACGGTACGTGGGGAAGCGTAGACGCAATCTTTACGTACAAGACAAAAGAAGAATACGATGCAGCTGTAGCTAACGGCGAGATTCCAGATGGTGCTAAGGTCATTAAGGAATACGACGAAGGTGATTCGACTGCTATAATCGATATAGATTCAACAATGTCTGACACCAGTGTAAACCCAGTTCAAAATAAAGTTATCAAGAAGTACGTAGATGACCACGCTCCAAACATTACAGTTGATACAGAGATGTCTGATACAAGTGTAAACCCAGTTCAAAATAAAGTTATCAAGGCTTACGTGGATACACACGCACCTGCTATTACAGTTGATTCTGAGATGTCTGATACAAGTGTAAACCCAGTTCAAAATAAGGTAATCAAGGCTTATGCAGACGCTAAGAAAGTACCGAAAACGCTCATTGAAAATATAATGACAACAGATAATAGTTTAGTATTAGATACCTCGGGAGAAGGCACAATACTAACCCCTAGCACAACTTGGGACCCTGACAATGGTGGTTATAGAGTCAGTGTTAATAAATGCACATCTGGCGCTTTAATTCTAATGAACATAAGCGCTAATATTCCAGCTAAAAGTGTAGTATATATTCTTGTCACTACATTAAATAAAGAAGTCATTAACGTTCAAAGTACATCGAATTTACATGAAAACGCCACAGATGCAGTAAAACAACGCACAGTTAATCTTAATGTTCAACTCCCTGCAGGCTATACTTCAACGACAATAAACTTTATGCCAATTGTATTCCAAAATGTTTAGAAAGGAAATATATTATGGATAAAATCATCTTAACAGACAAAACTGAATTCGAGATTGCTGAAGGGGCTAGTCTCGGAAATATCAAAATCAATATAAAAGACGTATCGGATATTAAGCCGGTAGTTAATGCTTTTCAGGACGAAAATTTAGCATTTGTAACATTTACTCATGACGGAAATGTAACAGCTAAGTATTCTGACATGAAGTATGATACTTTCTTCTGCTCTCGTCATATTACTGAAGATGGTACTGACGATGGAACATACGATGTTATCATGTCCATTAGACCAAAGACCGACCTGGAGAAGGCTATTGACGATCTCAAGGTTCGTCAGGACATTACAGCAGCAGCAATCGACGATTTAGCAACTAACATGAAGGAGGCCTAATTATGGTAAATTTCTATGTATACAGAGTAAAACATGGTAAGAAGTTATGGACTGAAATCCGGGACTTATGGCAGGAGGATGTTAAGAAGAAGTTAATGGAGGAAGGCTATACACTTAACGAGGATGGAACAGTTTCAAAATAGGAGGCGATCTTAATGAAAGACGTAACACAATTACACCCAAGACTTCAGGCAAAGTTTAAGCTTCTGCAGAAGAAGTGTGCCAAGGTTGGAATCAAAATCAAAGCAACTGAGTGTTTGAGAACAGCTAAAGAGCAGGATGCACTGTATGCGAAAGGACGTACTGTTCCTGGCGTTAAGGTTACTAACGCTTGCGGTAAAGACGCTAAGTCTATGCACCAGTGGGGCGTAGCGTTCGATGTTGCAATTGACATGGATACAGACCATGATGGTGACATTGATATTCGTGATCTGTACTGTGTTAAGCTGTTAAATGTAGTAGGTAAGATTGGCCAGAGCATCGGTCTGGAATGGGGAGGCTCATGGCGGTCTATCGTTGACAAGCCACACTTCCAGCTTCCTGACTGGGGTAGCACACCTAAGAAGCTTAAAGCTATGCATGGTACCCCAGAGAGGTTCATCGCTTCGTGGTCTACTCCAATGAAGACTAGCACCGACAAAGCATTCAAGAGAACGTTCAAGACCACAGCTAACCTCAAAATGAGAACCTCACCAGATACATCTGATAACAGTAATGTCAAAATGGTTATAAAGAAAGGCAAAGAGGTTATTGGCACTGGTAAGTACATCACTGTCGGAACTCAGAAATGGCTTGAGGTCAAGTACGGAATCAGAATTGGTTACTGCTCTAAGAAATACTTAAAGTAGTAGGAAAGGAGACTTATGAGTAGTTTAGGCATATTCAACAAGGAAACTCAGACCTACCAGAAAGTCGCAGGGTCAGTAGGGGCAGCTATTCTCGATACAACAATGTCTGACACCAGTGTAAATCCAGTTCAAAATAAGGTAATCAAGAAGTACGTAGATAGCAAGCAAGTCGAGGTTAACGTTGCTAGTAAAGACAAAGCAGGAATTGTCAAACCAGCTGATGGTCTCGTTGTGGCAGAGGATGGTACACTTAAGGTTAACTTAGACGGCACCACCCTTACCATTGATCAGGTCAACAACGTTATCAAACTGGCAGATACGTTAAAAGAGAAAATCAGTGGAGCATTACCAGCAGACAACGTGGTCAACAACCTCACTACGGCTGAAGCCGGCTTCGCTTTAGACGCTAGGCAGGGAAATCCTAACGTAAGTGGAAGTTTAGGAGCTCAGATAACAGCTATAAACAGAAAATGGAATGATAGTTCTAGCTATGGCCCAGTGCTAACTGCAAAAAGTCCATTTTCTGGAAACATTGAATACGTTGTCCGATTTGGAATGTGCACGGTATATATAAATAATGTAACTGCCCCATCAAGTCAAGAAGATGGCACAATTGTAGAAGGTATACCAGTTCCATCTATTAGCGGCACATGGTTAATTCATGATGCTACTCACGCATACGATAGTGCTAAGCTCGGAGCACGTGTATCTGTAATACCCGGACAAAACATTCTACTCTGCCATAAGCTTAGTGGCTGCACAAAATTAGATGGCAGTTTCAGTTATCCGATTAACGTGTAAAATATACTAACAATGGAGGGAAGAGTTATGATTATGATGATTCTGCAGACAGTCGTTACGATTGTTTGTGCAGTGCTTGCATCCTCGGGATTCTGGGCTTGGCTCCAGAAGAAGGATGACAAGAAGTCATTACAAAGTCGGATGCTCATTGGTCTGGCTCATGATCGTATTGTAGCGTTAGGAATGACGTACATAGAACGTGGCTGGATAACCAAAGACGAATATGAGAATCTGAGAGACTATCTTTATGAACCATACAAAGCTCTAGGCGGAAATGGCTCGGCAAAGAGAATAATGGAAGGAGTCAATAGACTTAAAATATTCACAGTACCACCAATATCGGAAGGAGAGATGAACCATGAAATTAACAAACAAACAGTACGACGTCCTTAAATGGATTGCGTTGATTGCCTTACCAGCATTAGGCACTCTGTACTTCACGCTTGCATCTATCTGGGGCCTGCCATATGGTGACCAGGTTGTAGGTACTATTACTGCAGTAGATACCTTCTTAGGCGCTCTGCTCGGTATCAGCACAAGCAAGCATAACAAACGCAAAGCTGCTACGGCTCGACGTAACTAGACCATCAACTACAGCTCTGCACTGCTAGCGCTACTTACGACGTCTCTAGACTTTCCACACGATTGCCTAGGGACGTCAAAACATCGCTGGATATTCATGGGTTGTTTCTTTTTCGCTAGATTTTCACCCAGTATAATAGGAAACCATTATATTTAAAGGAGGAAATCAAAATGGGTAAAATGTTATATCAAATAATAATCAAAGATGGTGATGTTAACAATTATATCTTGGGACGAATATCGGGAATACTCGATTGGTGTGGATACGACGAAGGCAAGATACAGTCTACGGACGTATTATTCAATGATGGAGAATGGATATTGAACAGCAAGATGTACTATGGAACATATCTGAAAGTAAGAAAGTATATAACGGAATGTTATCCCAACATCAAAATTGAATACTTCAAAATTATTGGTAATCAGAGGGTTGAGGCCTAAACAGGGCCTCTCTCTTTTACCTCGCAAAATATTCGTATATTATAATGAGAAATAAATACTTATTATAAGGAGGAAAAATAATATGAAGGGATATATTGGAATTGCAGAGGAATTAGACGGACAGTTTAGAGACTATTGTGAGAGTCATAACTTGATTTATAAAAGTGTTGACGATGACGGTCTTTATAAAGTATCCGGATCTATATTCAATATGATCAAATTTATCTGTTATATTAAGAAATTACATGAGAAGTATTTTAAGGAGATTGAGGCCTAATTCAAGGTCTCTTTCTTTTGCCTCGCATCTAATTCTTATTGTATAATGAGAACTATACTAAACAAAATATGGAGGTAAATAGATATGAAAAACTTATTACAGGTATTCAAAGATGGAAGATGGTTAATTTGTATATTCCCAGTAGCAGTATTGATAATTGCAGTATTGACTATGACAGGAATTATGAACCCAGCAATATCATTTGGAGCTGGAGTTGTTGCATATTTAGTAGCAATAATGTTTAGTTATGATGACGAGGATGAGGACTAATACAGGTCCTCTCTTCTTTCGCAATATATTCATGCGTTATAATGAAGATTAAACATTTAGGAGGTAATTTGATATGAAAAGAAAATTAGAGAGATTGTTTGGTTTGGTGTCAGCTTTAAGCTTTGTATGCGCACCAACAATACTGTTGATAGTCGGATTATGGATGATCTACAATGTAGGTCTCTATATCGGATTAGTAATTAGTATCGTTGCGTACTTTGCATCGGTTTGGGAGCTGTTCGAATTACAAATGTATCACAAAGATTGGAAAAAGAAAAATCAAAAGAAAACTAAATAAGGTCTAGGGACGCGGGCGATTCAAAGCCCGTTCCTTTTTTCGCAATAATTTCCTCGCTTATAATGAAAGGAGTGATTTATATGTTTGGATTATTTAAACGAACAAAGAAACCAGATCCAATTATTGAGGAGTTGAAGAAGGAGAATGAAAGACTTGACAAGATTCTTAAAGAGCATGAGCAACAACGTGCTGAAGTAGAGGATGAAATAGCCAAGGCTGAAGATGCTCTTAGACAACTTGGATATACGGATAAGGATTTGGAACGTATTCAAATGAAATCTAAAATGAAAGTCATAAAGAATGATGAGGACTAATACAGGTCCTCTCTTCTTTCGCAAGATTTTCCACTCCTATAATAGGAAAGAAAGGAGGAGCTAAAGAGATGAAAGAATTCTTAGCAAATATAGTAAAGATATTTATTACATTAGCAATTTTAGGACCGGTGGTTTTACTGGTAGGAATTGGACTTGGAATAGGAGCTTTACTATTCTAACTAAGGATGAGTCAGTGGAAACATTGGCTCTTTCTTTTTTATCTCGCAAAAAATTCAATTCTTATAATGAGGAGTAAGCGAATCCTAGGCTAATGACCTGGGCTGGACAGTTATCTTATGGAAACGAAGTCGAAAGACGGAGCACGGAAACCAGATAATTAGCTTCCTCTTTTTTCTCGCAATAATTTCTTCTTATGTAATAGGAAAGGAGTGATTTATATGTTTAGAGAGATTAGAACAGCAGAGCGTATCACTGATGAAGATGATAGAAAGAATAGAGAGTATTCGAAGATCAGACCTGAGAGTGATATAACTGTTGAAGAATGTACAGCATTTTGGAACTCTTTGTTTCAAGGAAATGAGGCCTAATTCAAGGTCTCTTTCTTTTGCCTCGCAACAATCTCATACACTATAATGAGAAATAAACTATTATCATAAGGAGGTAATTAAAATGAAAGGATTTTTAAACAAACAGATTACTTATGGAGGATGGATCAAAATGACACTTATCGGAACATTGATTTCGGTAGTGATTATGATTGTTGAATTCATTTGGATGGGTATTATTAAACTTCCATTCAAGAAAGAAAACCAGAAAAATGATAAGGAGGATTAAAGTCTAAGGGCTATGGAAACATGGCCTTTAAGCTTTTCACAGAAAGGAGATCAAAATGAAAGTAAAAGATATTATTGAACGTAACAAGAAAATCCTGATGTACGATTTCGTCAACAGGGAACTGGAGAAAGCATTAGCTCGAGCAAAAGAATTGAATGAAAAAATGAAGGTATTGCCAGATAAGAGTTCTAAAGAAGGATTAGCAATTCTTGTCGAGACAGAACACTTAGCAGGTAAAGTTGAAGGCATTAACCTTGTCATGGAAGAACTCGAGCGCCTCGCATAAATCTCATCTACTATAATGAGATGAAAGGAGGAATGTAAGATGATTACATTGATGATTTTAGGAGCTATATTATTAGGATTGATAGTATTTGGAGTAATACTGCTTTTAGCAGGAGGTATTTCATTACTGCTGTCATTCGGAGATGTTATAGTGGCAGGATTGATAATCTATGCTATCATCAAACACATTTGGAAAAAACATCATAAGAACTAGGAGGGGCCTACATAGGCTTCTCCTTTTATATTTTTTTTAAAATTAAAGGAGGAAACAAAAATGGTAGTAGAGTATGTTGAGGATTTTATTGGTTTGGATGGTCACTTCTATGAGACTAAGGTTGCATCGGTATGTAATTCTATTCGTCTCGTCCCTAATTGTGGAGGGATGATGTCAGCGGTATTCTTATACAGGGACAATGATCAGAGTATGATTATTCCATTCTCTGCAAAAGATCTGAACAAGAAGATGATATACCTGGATAACAATATCTTTGATATTCACGTCCCTACAGGTGTCATTGACTTATCTGGGCTCAAGGCTGTAAAGCTGTCAAAATATATTGAGCTTAACTCAGTGATGAAGACAATTGGTAAGAGTCCGCTGATCTCTGGCAAGTTACCGAAGGATATGCCTATCGATACCAGGGACATCTCAAAAGATATTCATCATGCAATTGAGTTTAACGATGACAGCTTTGAGCAGCTGTTTAAAGCAATTAAGGAGGGCAAGTAATGTTTAAGACATGCATAATTGTCCCTAGAGTGGGTCAGGCGCCAGATATTATCAATCACGCATTGGACGATGCTAGTTTCCATGTAGATACAATTATCTATGAAACAGATCAAGTAAGTTTTTATGTACGATATAAATGGTACCAGTATTATAAAGTATGTGCATTTAAAAAGGCGGTGAAAGATTGTGTTGATAAGTTCAGATATCAGAGTGCTACTAATAAGCTCAAATATGTACTTTCAGGACAGGAACACGTATCATCAGAGGAATTCACAAAAGAACTCACAAGATTCACAAACGCAGGAGTTCAAGGAAATTCTGAAAGCAGCAATGATTAGGAGGTAACTAAAATGAAGATTATTATTTGTATTGCAATTGTAGCATTAGTGTATGCCATCGGTGTGTACGTAGGTAAGAGCACAGTAAAGATAGCTTGCCCAGGCATCATCAAAATAGCTAGGGACGAAGAAGACAAAGGATACTACTGTGCCCTGGAGATTAAAGGTAAAGAGACCCTGGAAGAGATCTATAAGTCTGACACAGTAACGTTGGATGTGCAACGTATGTCAGAAACGCAAATAAAACAAAGACTATAGTGAGAACTATTGTAAGTTAGAAAGGAGTCAATTATGGCAAGAGAAGAAGGAACTGAAAACTTAAGGGATGTGTTGGAGCAGACGATCCTCGAGGAGGATAATAAACTCTTTGACGAGAAGATCGGTGACGAGCGAAACGGCATTGCCGCTAACTTGGTCGATTTCTACAAACTGAAATTAGAAGAGGATAAGCTCAACAGTGATCACGAGATCAAAATGAAAGAGATGAGCAATAAAGAACGCGAACTCGACATTAGAGAACGTGAGCTTGAGCAATCCAAAGCTAATTCAAAGATGGAAATGATCAAGTCAGGGTTAACGCTGGCAGCTTGGACCGGACTGAGTGTCGGAGTTATGATCTTTGAAGGGAACGGAGGCGCAATACTCAGTAAGGCATTTCCCGGAATCTTCCCAAAGACGAAGATTTGATTAACAAAAGTTAAGGTTAAGGGCTATGGAAACATGGCCTTTAAGCTTTTCGCGAATAAATCTTTTGCTATAATGAGAACTTATTGTAGAGTTGAAAGGAGTATTAAAATGAAATACGGAACTAAAATGAAACTTGACAACGCAAAGCGATATGTTGTAGAGCATAAAGGTGATATTATTGCCTTCTGTGCCACATCGGCTGTAGCCGTGGTAGTTGGACATGCTTGTGGAACCATTATTGGTAAGTACATTAACATTACAGCTAACGAGGCATACAAGTGCGGGTGGCAGAAAGGTATGAGCGATTATCATGATCGTATGCTCAGAGACAACATGAGTAACCCTGAAGTTGTGAAGGCATTAGTAGAATTTCAGGATAATCACACAAAATAATAAGTGAAGTTTATAGGCTATGGAAACATGGCCTTTAAGCTTTTCTAGGAAGGGGTCAAAATGATGATTAAGATATTTGCAAGCATTGGAGTAATAACATTATTCCTGATAGCGGTTACAGTAATAGTAGTCATTAGTACTGTTCTTGAGGAAGCAGCAGAAAAGCGTAGATACATGAAGAAACTGAAGACCAGATTTAAAGGAGGCCCTACAGCAAAATGTTTCTGTAAGGACTGTACATCTTATCGGGAAGTATACAGACCAGATAAATACAATCATGGTGCTGGAGACTGTAGAGCTCATCATGATTGGCGTGTAAGTGATGCTTGGTACTGCTGGACAGCTACGCCAGTAGACTACGACGAAGCAAAAAGGAGGAAAGAACTTGAAGAGGGAAGATAAAGCATTCCTTTGCTGTTTTATAATTGTTCTTATATTAGCAATACTTCGAGCACAGACGTATTGTGACTACATGGAGCAGCAGGAGGAAACAAACAGGATCGTAAAAGAGCTGCAGGAACGGTCTACAGAAGTAGATCATACTGATATTCGTTAGGAGGTGTCTGCAATGTCAACGTTTTTATTGGCATTCTTAACCGCGTTTATTGTACTGATCGTTACAGATAGACGCAGTCGCAAATAATTCATGTGTTATAATGAAGGAGGTGATAAAATGAGCAAAGAAACTTTATTGAAGATTGGCCAGATTGGATGCACTGCAGTAGCAGGATTCTTAGGAATCTGTTTAACACAGATGCATATTGATAAGGCAGTCGATGAAAGAGTTAAAGCTATCGAGTCAACCGACTCAAAAGAGGATGAGGACTAATTCAGGTCCTCTACCTTTTCGCAACAAAATCAGCCACTATAATGAGAACTTATTGTAAACTTGAAAGGAGCATTAAAATGAAAGAAGAAACTAAACAGAAATTAGGGACTGCAAAGGAATTCGTAGAGGAACATAAGAGTCAGATCGCAGTAGGTTTATGGCTTTTAGGTGGTTACCTGATTGGTAGTCGAATTGGAAATGGCATTGCAAGTGGCATGGAATCGATGTATCATAAAGGTTTCGACCAGGGCATGAACTGTTGTTATAATCTGATGATTAACGAGAACACGAAGAACCCGGAGGTGCTTAAGGCGTTAGTAGACTTTAACATTAAGCATTGCGAGAATCATTAAGTAATCGGCTATAAGGCTATGGAAACATGGCCTTTAAGCTTTTCAGAAAGGAGTCAAAATGAACAGTGAACAGATAGGATATTTCGTTAAAAGAAACATGCCTACAATATTATCTATAGGTGCGGCTGTAGGTGTGGTAGTATCCAATATTCTTACGAACAAAGCATCTATAAAAGCAACTCTTAAAGTTGATGAGCTTGAGAAAAAGAAGCGTAGAGAGCTTACATTTGCTGAAGAAGTAAAGGCTGTAGCTCCAATTTACGCTCCGTCTATTGTAGTTGGCGCTGCTACAATAGGATGCATCTTTGGATCGAACTTCTTAAACAAGAAACAGCTTGTAGCATTGGCAGGAGCTATGAGTATTCTGCAATCAAACTTTAAACGATACAGAGCAGAAGTAGTCAACGAGGTAGGAGAAGAAAAAGAGGAAAACATTTGGAAAAAGAGCAAAGCTGATGTATCTAGTGACAAATTATACAAAACAATCCACGAGCAGGAGTCAAAGTTTGTAGATACGACAGGTTTGACGTTCTTCATCGATAGTCTGACAGATGAAGGATTCTATACAGATAAAGCGACAGTAGAATCAGCCATATTAAAATTGAATAGAAAACTGCAGATGAATCCAAATCAGACGGTAACTCTGAACGAGTTCAGGAACGATCTGGATTTGGTTCCAACATGCTTTGGCAACGTTGTCGGATGGTCTAAGATTGATATGGATGAAGATAACAAAGTCAATAGCTGGATTGATATTCAGTTAGTACCATTTGAAAACACCGATGGATATTATCTCAGGTATCTTGATTTGCCGCATGGATTATTCATGGCGACTAAGCAAGAGAAACGTGAAGCCAAAGGTTGGTTCAAAGATATGGAATGTAGATCAAGTATGTTAATATAAGGAGGAAAACGAAATGAGCTTTTTAAACACTTTAATTAAGGAGGCAAACAAGATTCCAGTTGCTGCTGATAAGAATGCACCAATGCTTCTTATGATCGCTGGAATCGGTGGATTAGCTGCTACTGTAGTCAGTGCAATTAAAGCTACTCCAATGGCAATCGACAAAATGGATGAGGAGATTGCAAACAGATATGAGAAAGGAGAGATCGAATATGAAGATCTCCCAATGTCTGTAGCTAAGTCTGATATGGCTTACAGATTCGAGGAACTTGGACCGAAGCAGATTGTAAAGTCTTGCTGGAAGTGCTATGTCCCTACAGTGATCTTAGGTGCTTTAAGCATTTCAGCATTCGTCGGATCATATAAGATCAGCACAGCTAGACTCACAGCAATGACAGCAATGTATGAGTTTACTGCAAATGCATACGACCGGTACCGCAGAAATGTAGCTAAGGTATCACCGAAGACTGATGTCAAAGCTACTAAAGCTGCTAGAGACGAGGAAGTAAAAGAGATCCCTGAATCTAAGTTCGAAGGTGCTCCTGAGGGAAAGGAAGTATGTATCGATCTGTTCACTGGCAATGTATTCTACTCAACACGAGAGGATGTATTGGCAGCAGTAAGTAAGATCAAAGATCGATTCCTCTCCGGTGAAATGTTTATATCTCTAAATGAGTTCTATGACGAGGTTGATGCGAACCATGTTGAAGTCGGCGATGACGTTGGATGGACTCCAGAAACGTATTTGGATGTCCAGTTTGACTCTACGTTGAGAAACGGCAAGCCATGTCTGACAATTGGATATTTCGCAAATCCAAGGTTTGATTACCGAGAGTTAATGTGACCTCGCAAAAAAATCAGATATTATAATGAGAGATATACCAAAAAAAATTTAAGGAGGACAAAAGTATGTCAGAATTACAGAACGAAAACACAACAGAGGTAGTAGTAGCAGAGGATGTTAACACAACACCCGCAACTGAGGAATCTAAGGATGATTCAATCGGAAAGGTTGGAATTGCCTTGATTGGTTTGGCAGCAATTGGAACTTATACGCTGGGAAAGGCAGCGCTTAAGGGAGGAAAGCTGTTATTCAACAAGGCCAAGGAAAAGAAAGCCGATTTGAAGCGTGCGAAGGATGCTAAAGATGCGGACTATCGTGAAGCAGACGATGAAGACGTTATCGACGAAGTGGATCAGGATGATAAGACTGATGAAAAGTAATACTTAAAAGATTGGAAATCTTAAGGTCTGGGATCATGGAAACATGGTCTTAGACTTTTTGTTTTAGAAAGGAGTCAAAATGGAACGATTAGAAAGTAACTCGATCACAACTGGTGCCAAGGCAGCAACAAAGACAACAAAGAAGAAACCTACTAAAGCCGAAGAGCGTCAGAAGATCGAGAAAGTAGTAAAGAACAGAGTAACAACTCAGAAGAAATCCCTGGGTCAGAAGTTTGGAGAAACATTCTTAAGCGATGAATCGGGAGGTGTTGGATCGTATATCTTTAATGATGTTCTGATTCCAGCATTAAAAGACACATTCGTAGATATGGTTGAAGGTGCTATCAATATGGCATTCTATGGCGATACAAGACGCAGATCACATAGCCGTAGCAGCTTCAGTCGTTCAAGCATTGAAAAAGTACCATACGATGACAGCTTCAGTAGACGTAGATCAGCTCCTAGAGGACGGGCTAGATATGATATGGACAACATCAGATTCAAAACTCGAACAGATGCAGATTTAACTCTTGATACATTAACAGAGTATCTTGACAAGTACGATTCTGTATCAGTCGGCGATGTGTACGAGTCACTCGGTATTCCAACACAGGCAAATGACTTCCACTATGGATGGTATGAACTTGGTGGAGCACATATCAGAAAGTCTAGAGACGGTGGCTATGTCTTAGAGATGCCTAGATTGGAGGAACTTGACTAATGATCAATGTTATGAAATTCGGAGACAAAGCAATTGGCGAGTGTGAAAACTGTGGCTGCAGATTCGCTTATGGAGAAGAGAGCATTAAGGACTTTAAGCTTTATGGTGGTGGTAAGTTGCAAACCATTATGTCTTATGTCGAATGTCCAAACTGTGGAACGCAGCACAAAGTAAGAAAAGGAGTTGTTGAGGAATGATCAAAATTATTGAACCAGGAACAAGGACTGTGGCCGAGTGTTATAACTGCGGCTGCAAGTTCTCTTATGAGAGAGAAGATATTCAGAGCCGTCCATACAAGGTAATCGATAATGTTTCACATGGTGTTGTAAAACTGCCAATATTCTTAGAGTCTTATGTGACATGTCCACAGTGTGGCAAGGCAGTTGTAATTAAAGCACAGAGATAAGGAGGAAAAAATGGGAGACAAAGTAAATCATCCAGATCATTACCAGAATATTGCTGGTGTAGAAGCTATTGATATTCTGAATGATGTAGTTAAGGACCTGCCAGGCAAGCAGGCCGCGATGTTATGGAATTCTATGAAGTATATATTCAGATTCCAGAAGAAAAACGGCGTGGAGGATCTGAAGAAAGCTCGGAACTATCTGGACTATCTGATTGAGGATATGGAAGCACCAGATAAACCTGTTAAGAAAGATGATTCAGAAGTTCTGTGGGATACATGGTTTTCAAACGAGTATGGCAACATGACGATCTATTCGAAAACCAAGGAACCTAATGGAATGCCATCAAAATTAGTATTCGATACCAAGGATGCTGCAGAAGAATTCAAGAGTGTCTTTTACAATATGCTCAGTAAAGGATATAATGAATTCTCAATTACAGACGCTGCTTTGGAGATGAAATTCAAAACCACAAAAGGTAATGGATGGAATAACTGGGACGAACCAATTAACTGGAAAAAACTGCACGACGAGTTCACTATCATGCCTTACGGCGACAAATATGCATTGATATTTAGATACAAAAGCCCAACACCAAAGCCTGTAAATACTACCCATGGTCCGTGTGTTATCTACGATTCAAAGATTTCAGGTAAGGCGGAAGTGCGCTATGATATGCATATGTTTGCTGGAACATGCAAATCTATTGTATTTACTAGTGAACTGGCTAGAGATCTGTTTATTAGCAGCTTCTTGAATAAGCTTGGTAAAAAGAGATTCTCCATTCGGGATGTTCTTAATGACGCAAATTTCATTGTTCCTAGCATGGCGGATACTTTCGTTGTAAAGCTGCCATGGAGAGATTTCTTCTCAAAGTTTGAAATGCGTACAGAAGGTGATAAGTATATTTTAGATTTCATTTACTGGGCAAAAATAGGTACTAAAAATAAGCACAACACATACAAATCGACTGTTTGGGGAAGTGTAGAAGTATACTATTCTACAGATATGCCAGAAGGAACATGTACGAAACTTCTGTTCGATGATAAAGGCGGCAGAGACACATTCGCTATCAAGTTCTTTAGATACCTTAGCTACAACAGTCACAGATTCTCTATTCGTGATATTCTGGAAGATGCTAAGTATATGTTCTCTAAAGAGGATGATAATTTATCAGTAGCAATGCCATGGAACGAAATCTTTAAGGGATTCCACATTACGGATGAAGGTACCAAGTATGCATTAGAGTTTATTATTGATTTACAAGGAGGAAAATAAAATGAATGAAACAAAATCGGCAACTGTGAAAGCTGACAAGGCCAAGGTAGATAAGGCTCTTATCATTGTTACAGGGACCAAAAAAGAACCGTATTTCGAGATTCTTTACCATCTGATCGGTGAGAGCGACGACAGAATTGGTTTTGGATCATATTGCTTAACCAATGTATTCAATTGGAGAGACCAGTATTTAGAAATTGTAAATGAGGAGGACAAATAAATGAAAGCATTAGACACAGCAGTAACAAGTTTATCAACAGTAGTAGGTCATACTAAGGCCTGGACCAAAATGAACTCTCCGGAGATCATGTTAATTGCAGGAATCGGAGCAGGTATTGGAGCTCTGGTTATGACACAGAGAGCTACTCTTAAAGTGGCAGTAGTAAAAGCAAATGAAGAAGTAACAAAGAATAAGATTGTAGAGACAGCGGCAAAGTATGAAGAAGATCCTGATTCTCTTGACCAGCCTTACACAAAAGAAGATGCAGCAAACGATATGGTTCTGTTAAAGCGTAAAACAGCATTAGAGTACATTAAGCTTTATGCAGGTCCTGTAATTCTCGAGGCAGCATCTATCGGACTCATCCTTGGATCTCATCACATTATGAAGCAGCGTCAGGCAGCATTAGCAGCATCCTGTGCAGCAATTGCTAAGGCTTATCAGACATACCGTCAAAATGTAATCAACAAATATGGTGAGGAAGTTGACAAGGAGATGCTTTACGGCTCTGAAAAGAAAACAGTCAAAAAGACCGAGACAGATCCAGAGACAGGTGAAAAGAAGAAAGTAACCGAGGAGCAGGAGATCATCAGAAACTTCGGTGGTTCACCATATGCACGACTTTTCACACGTGAGAACAGTACTGAATGGTTCAACGACAACCCTCAAAATGAATTCATGCTTGCACAGCGTGAGAAGGAAGCAGACACACGGTTAAAATGTGAAGGAATCCTGACACTGAATGATGTATACCGTATGATCGGTCTTAAGCCTACTGATATTGGTCTGACTCATGGTTGGAAATATCGTAGCCAGAAAGATCCGGACTATGGCAAGTTCGATAACAACGTAACATTCCTGACTAAGTGGGTTATGGTTCCGAATGAGGAAACTGGCGAAAATGAGAGAGTATTACTGATCGACTTCAACTGCGATGGCTGCATTTACGGCGAAGTATCACAGAAATGAATCGATGAACAGATAATGTTTAGAGACGGTGTATTAGATTACCCTTGGCAGCAGTGGTGCTACTAAGGGCGGTCTAGGACCGTAGGAAGGAGTCAAAATGGATCGAGAAGTATTCAGAAAGAAAATGATTGAGAAAGGACCTAAAGCCTCTAAAATCGAGGTTAAAAAGGTTATAGATCATATCGTAAACAACGAAACAGCAGAGATCAATTGCACTATTTGCATGGAGGAACTTGCAGAGCTTCAACAGGAAATCAGCAAACAGATTCGTGGTAAAGGAGATGCGACGGGTATTCTGGAAGAGCTGGCCGATGTTTGTATTTGCTTAGAGATGCTCAAGAAGATGTTCCAATTCACCAATGATGAGATCGCTAGAGCAGTTGATATCAAGCTGGAAAGATATGAAAGGAGAAGTATGAAGCATGAGTAAAATGTGTTATATAGCAACCGCTTCACTTGCCGTAGCAGAAGCGTACAATAAAAACCCAGATGCAGACGCTGTTGTAATCGAGCATGAGCATATGGATGCTATTGTTGAGTACTTCAAGGATCATGCATTCTATAAGTATAATACCTATCTGACTATGGACGGGCAATTGAAGTTCAAAGGAAAACCAGTCATTGCATACATTGGTGAGCCTGTTAAGGCATCCAAAATGAGTGATTCTGTAAAACAGATGCTTAATAGTATTTATGGTGCAAATAAATTCACTAGGGAGGCTGCAGGTGTATAGATGCGATGGATGCGGTGAGCCGTGTGAGGAAAACGAGCTTACAGAGCTTGAGTTCTTCCAAGGCGTACCGATGCAAAACTTATGTAGTAAATGTTTGGCAAATATATTTGTAAAGAAGGAGAAAAAGAAATGAAGAACGCAATATACTTAGATAGTGATTTTGTACGGGAGAATATGGATTCCGTTAACGTGTTGCTCAGACGATTTGAGACGCTTATCAATAGTACCGATGGTGTCTTAATAGGTGAAATGATCTGGAGAAACATCTTACACACTTTGAGCATTAACACTAAACAGGAGATCATCGATACTTTCGGTCTTTTCAGTTTAGAGGACAAAATATACGATATCAAGTCGGTTGTGCTGTACAAAGATGCTAAGACATATAACACATATCTGTTATTTAATGTTCGTAATACCAATGAAGAAAAGATCGACACTAGTAAAGCTGCTGAGGCATTTGCAAAAGTCTACGCGAGGCTTAATGAACTTCAGGAGAAGACAGATGTCAAAATAGCTGCTAAAATTACAACCGACGGTATAGAAATTGAAGCTTCTAAGGGCAACCTTGTATACCGGATCATTATTCCGAAGTTTACACTCGACGAAGCTGTAGATATAACGATTCCAATTGAGAACACATTGGATGATGTTATGAAGAAAATGATGGATTAAGGAGGAAATAAAAATGAAAGAAATTTGTTTAAAGTGTGACATGCTTCCATATGAAAAGAGTTCCGTTAACAAACTAATTGATAGACTCTATACGATTGCTAAAAGCAACTATGGTGTCTTATCAGGTAATGTTATATACATCGAACTCTTTAATCGTTGTTTAGGAGTTAACGCAGAAAAAGAAATCCTGGAAGCTTTTGGTCTTCACGATTTAAAGTCTAAGATCTATGGAATTTCTGATATCGGTTTGAAACAGGATGTCGAAAATATGTGTGTATACCTGGTATTCATGATCGAAGAGGAAGTTCAGAATGAATGCTCAACCGACTGTGTAGCCAAGGATATATCAGACATCTATGCATACATCAATGAGATCGAGACAAAGTCTCCGATGAAAGCAAACATTGAGATTACGACTGACGGAGCAGCTGTTAACTTCCCTAAAGACGATCCAGTAGCACATGATATTGTTAACAACGTATTCGACTCTGTAAGGGCGGTCTATAAAGGTCTCAATAAGATCAAGGAAGAAACAGGAGTCAAAACAGGTGTAGTCATAACAGGATTAGGAATTCATTTCGATTCCGTAAAAGACAAATTCGGATTCAGCATTTCTGTAGAAAAGAAAGAACTCGACGGCGCGGCTGATATTCGTATGCCTATTAAGAACACAATCGATATTGCTATAAGGAAAGTAACAGAATAAAAGGAGGGTACTTCTATGTGCGACAAAACAAGAAATATGAGTGATTGGACAATTACAGAACATGACCTGGAGGTCTTTGATCGTTGGTTTAAAGGTGAAAGCGTTCGTAAGATAGCTATGGACGAGTATGTATCTACTCAGCGAATCTACCAGATTGTTACTAAGGTACGTTTATACCGTGGCGATGATATTTACGCTGATCCATATGATCTGAGATACCTGCAGTCGATTACACCTAGAACTCGAAAGTTCCTGGTTAAGCGCGGTGCTAAAGATCTTAAAGAATTACAAGAGTGGGTTAAGCATAACAGACTCAATACAATTCCAGGAGTTGGCGATACAATTGAAAAGAAAATCCTTATTCAGCTTCACGACTTCATGATCAAGAAACAGGAAGAGTAGAATGAGGAAACTAAATAAAAATATTAAGAATATGGAGGAAAATAAAATGAAGAAATTTGTTAAAGGATTATGTATGGTACTTGCAGTTATTGTATGTTTAACAGGAGTTCAGCCGGTCAGTGCTAAAGTAAAGTATACGAAGACCGAGCAGAAGTTAGCTGGTGAGATTGCTTTCTATCAGCTCTGCTACATTGATATTCCGGATTCATTCAAGATCCAGAAGATCACAAAGATCAACTACACAGCAAATGAGAAATACACAAAGACACTTCAGTCTTGGAATCTCTATAACTCACGTAAGACTCTTAGCTGGAAAGTAGACTATACAGAACGTAACGAGTCTGGTGAAACAGTCAACGGAACTATTTACTTCTCTTCTAAGTTTGTTCCATATTATGGTGATGTAAACGAGATTCCAAAGAAGTATGATGACAATACAGACTACACAAAGAGTGTGCCAAGTAAGAAGTTTGTTAAGCATGTAAAGAAACTGGCAAAGCAGACATATAATGAGTGCAAGGAGACGTGGTAAAATGAAGATATTAGATACAATCAAAGAACTTTCTCAGAATTACAGAGTACCGATTAAGCTTTCAGCAGAGCCTGACGGTACTATAAAAGTCTATGTTGGCAATGATGAGATTGACCATATGGTAACAAACAATTTAACAACAGAAGATTTCATTTGCTTCTTCTTGAGAGAATGCGTAGAAATATATTTCAGGAGGTAATTAAAATGGTTGGATTTTGTAAATGTGATATTTGTGGTAGCATGTATCACAAGGATATAAACAAGAACTATGATGGACTTATGGTTTGGTATGCTCATAAAGAGGATGGGACTATTATGCACGGAAGCCGTAATTATGACATTATTAAACCAAATGGAGAAGCCGTGAAAGGTGCTCCAGAGATGATGGATGTTTGCCCACGTTGTTTCGACAGATTCTGTGACTGGGTCAAGAAGATTAAGGAGGAGAACAAATAATGAGAGGAATTTGTAAATGCGATTTATGCGGTGATATATACAGTGAAAAAGACAATCCGGTATACGATGGTATCACTGTCTGGTGGAAAAACAAGGCTGGAGAAAATAAGTTTCCGGCTTCATCTTCCCAGTTAAGTACACAGAGTGGTGATAAGTTGACTGATATGCCAGCAGTTATGGATCTTTGTCCGAATTGCTTTGAGCGATTCTACAATTGGATCAAAATGTCTAGGGATGAAAACTTCCCGATGAACAAACCTGAATAACTCGCAGAAAAAACAAAGCTTATAATGAGAAGAGATGCGTAATAGCACAATAGCAGTGCGCTGGTATCCCCAATACCAGAGATGTGGGTCCATATCCCATTTGCATCTCCTTTCATTTTTCAAAAAATAGGAGGAATCAAAATGTACAGAATTATCGATTGGTTTAGAAAACCAGCAATCATGAAGAAACTTTATCACACAAACGGAGATTGGGATGGAGACATAGTAGTTTACAAGCATCACAAGTATTATGTGAACATCCAGACAGGGGTGGTGTTGAGAGTTGAATAGTATATTTATATTCTTTAGAACTATAAGCTTAATATTCTTAGGCTTAGGTATTCTGGCAGGTATCGCGCATACCATAAAGTACATCTATAAGCATCATGACATTGATTTGATTTCTGAGCTTGTGATCATCATGATCGGCATATGCATAGCTGTGTCATGGGCAGTCAAAATATAAGGAGGTAATTATGCAGGAGTTTGAGCATACGTCTAGGGACGACCGTACATATACGGAAGAAGAGTTAGCATGTCCTTACTTTGACGAGTGTTATATTCAGGTAAGGAATCAGGGGCATGCAGATATCATTGTCAGGATAATCCATACACAAATAAGGAGGAGCCAAAATGAAACAGACGAACGTAACTCATAATATTCGTGTAGATAAAAATAAATCTAACCGTGCAGTGTATGAGGCTTGGAACCATACGGAATGGCCTCTCAGCGATCCTAATAAGGAGTATGTACCAGTCAACGATTTTGGTATGGCTATGGTAAACAGGAAGAGAGGAAAGAAAAGATGATTAGTGCAAAAGAAGCTTATAATATAAGTTTTGTCAATGATGTTTGTAAAGAATATCTTGATACGATTGAGCAGGATATTCTGAGAGCAGCAGGAGCAGGTAGATACGATGTATCAATTGAAATTGCAGCTCGTGGGCTCGCTATTTCGGATGAAGAAAACAGGGAAATCACTATCGCTATTACAAGCTATTTGAGAAGCTTAGGGTATCACGCGTACGTTTCTAAGCATGAGCGACACGCTGCATTATTGATATCTTGGGTTAAGTCAGCAGAACAGGAGGACAAGTAAATGACAGCAAAAGATTGTTTAGTAGAGTTTAAAAAGAATTATTGTACAAAGGGACCGGACGATGGTAAAGATCCGGATTTCAGATGCAACGGTTGTCTGTTCAGTACAGATACCAGATGTTTGGTTAACACATTTATCAGTAGACAGGACCAGAAAGAGTATTTCGGATCAAAGAAGAATAAGGAGGACAAGTAATATGAGTGGAAAAGTAGTATTAAGTTTTGTATTAGGAGCAGCCACGGGTGCTGTAGGTATGTATTTCGGCATGAAACAGGCCTGTGAGAAGTACATTGACAAGGAAATTGAGCAGTTTAAGGAAGATTATGAGGCGGCTCAGAAGGAAAAAGCAGAAAAAGAAGAAAAAAAGAGCGAAGAAGTCAAGGAAATGGAGAAAAACCTGGAAAAAGACGCTGAAAAAGCCCTGAAAAAGTACGCTTCGGCTACTGAAAAGAGCATTTCTAGTGTAAATACAGGTAAAAATGAGGCTGATGCTAAGCTCGAAAGAGTAAATTATGCCAAAATCCGGACTCCAGACATCGATAAAATCGACGAGATCGACGTTGAAAATAAGGTAGACTCTGCAATGGGACCAGTTGTGATTGATCCTAGTGAGTATATGGAGGATGATGGACTGCGTAGAGTTGTATGGAATTATCTTCCTAAGGAGCATGCAGTATTCACTGAAGACGGTGGAGAAGAAGTTGCAGATGGTATCAAGATGCTTGGTGAGGAAAACTTAGACTCATTCGGTGAGTTTGAGGTAGATACACTGTACATAAAGAACGCTCGTGAGGGTATCAAGATTGATTGCATCCAGTACGAGGACGTAACTTATGATGAATTCTTAGAGGAGATAACGTTATGATAAAATATTATTATCCGGACACACTGCATAGTGCCAACAGATATGAAAGAGCGAAAAAAAGAGGCTGAAAAACAGTCTAGAAAGGAGAAAAATGATAAAAATAGACAAAAATAGGGTCAAAATGGACTATTTCGAGTGGCTTTTGAGTAAAATTGCTGTTGATCCGGCTAAAAATGAGCACATTCAGGGCTTCAAATGGCTGTTTGCAACCGACTTCGAGTGGTCCCATAAACTTGACGCTAACCGGGCTGCGGACGGGGTTGATCTCCGTGCTACGTTTGCCTATGAGTGTGGCTATAGATATCCAGAAGTTAGGGAGGCATTACTTGATAAGCAGTGTTCCTGGCTTGAGATGATGGTAGGACTGGCTATCAGATGCGAAGACTCCATTATGGGAAATGATGAATTTGGAGACCGTACACCGCACTGGTTTAACGTCATGCTTGACTCACTTGGGCTTTACCTTGACTGCTCTGAAGACGATGAAGTAATCCTTAAGAAGTGTGCTTCACGTCAGTATAAGCAGGATGGAGAAGGCGGCTTATGGTGGGTTAAAGGAACAAAGAAAAACATGAGACGTATGCAGATTTGGGATCAGATGTGTGAGTATCTCAACACGAATTATAAGGAGGAAATTCATTTATGATGTTTAAAAAGACTTTCAACAACCGTTTGACAAATGAAGAGCTCGAAAAAATTAAGGTAGAAAAATACGTACAGGCTATGTTCAGCCGTGATGGATGCCGTGCAAGCGCATTAAACGCTGCTAGATATTTAGAGAAGAACGGACCTGCTGGTATTCTCTCTGATTCAGCAATCGACGTTATTGATGGTATCGCTTTGGCGTTTGCAGCAGGTGAAATCGATTGGGTTAAAGATGTAGGAAGGAGCGAAAACGATGACTAAAGACGAGTTTAAGGGATTCAGTGAGGCTGCCCAGCATGACATGGTCTTAGAGGCCTTGGTACGTGTTACAAAGAATCTTGAGACAATGGAGAAAGAAAACGGTAAACCATTCGTAGGAACTGTTAAACAGCGTAGGAATGATATCAAGCTGTTGACAATCCTGGCAGAAGCATTCGGTAAGAACGAACTCGTTTGGGAGCAGAAGCCGAGAGTAACTGTAGATGCTGGGAAGTATATGCCGAGCGATAAAGTTATCGTAGCCGGTGTAGGGATGGAACGTTATAACAATAAGTCTATGCAGGAACTTGTGACAGCTATCGATGACAAGTCTATGTATCCGGTGAAACCAATTGCAAAAACTCTCGATAATAGTGGAATTTCTAAGGGTGTTGTTGAGGGTTTTAAGAAGGTTTCAAACGAAAGAATGGCGAAAAGACGCAGTAAATAGTAGAAAGTTGAGGTAAATATTATGGCAAATAATGAGAAAAATAAGGAAAACGAAGACTATGTTGGTAAGGTTTTACCGAATTCTGAGGGTGGAAAACTGCTGATTGTGCAGTATAATCCTGCTGATAAGGACCGTGAGAGCTGGTTATCGGTCGCTGCGGAGTGTGTCAAAAATGACCAAAAACGGGATTTGGCGCTGATTTCAGTCGCTAGAGGGGACACTGCAGACCAAATTTATGCACTTTTGACAGGTAAAACAGCGAAATAAAAATGACCACGGAATTTCAAAAATTGGTGAAAAAGTGGCTTTTTAGGGGTATTTTAAGCCCTTTTTGGCCAAAAACCCATTTTTTATATACTTTTAAAAACTTTTTAGAGAAGTATTAAAATATATAAAAGTTTTTGAATGCACATTTTTGTGTCCAAACGGTCTAGAAAGGAAAAACTATGAATTTTGTAACAATTAAGAGTTCATATGTCAAGTCTAGGGATGCCACGGTCATTCACCCAACGTTCTCTGTATCTAAGCAAGTCGATAACCTGTTATGCAAAGGTAAGGCGTTCTATGCTCTCTGGGATGAGAAGAAGAACAGATGGTCTACTGATGAATTCGATGTTGTGGATTATGTAGATCGTCTGATTGATGAAGCGTATGCGGATGTTAGCAAGACTACAACCAGCAAAATTGAAAAGGACTACTTAAGGGACTTCGATAATGGCCGCTGGGAAAAGTACAAGAAGTATTGTCAGCTTAGCCCATCAACTCCAATTCAGTTGGATTCAGATATTACATTCCTAAACCAGAAGACAACCAAAGAGGACTATCGTTCCAAGACCTTACCGTACGACATCGAAGCAGGCAAAACACCAGGCTATGAGAAAATCATCTCAACTCTATACGATGCTGAAGAACGTCGGAAGATTGAATGGGCTATAGGATCAGTAATCTCTGGTGACTCTAAGAAGATTCAGAAGTTCTTAGTATTCTATGGCGAAGCTGGAACTGGTAAGTCAACAATCCTCAACATCATCCAAATGCTGTTTGATGGATACTGTGGGACATTCAATGCTAAAGACTTAGCTAACTCGTCAAAATCATTTGCTACTGCTGCATTCAAGGATAACCCTCTGGTAATGATTCAGCATGATGGCGACTTAAGTAGAATTGAAGATAATACTCTTCTTAACTCTATAATCGCACACGAGGAAATCGGCATTTCTGAAAAGTATAAAGCTGAGTATCCAATGCGAGTCAACAGTATGCTGTTCATGGGAACTAACCGACCAGTCAAAATCACTGATGCAAAGTCAGGTATCATCAGACGACTGATTGATGTTAAGCCAACTGGTGAATTACTTGATCCAGAAACTTACCAGGAGTGCATGGGCCAGGTTCCGTATGAACTTGGAGCTATTGCTAACCATTGTCTAAAAGTATACAAGAAATATGGAAAGCATTACTACGATGGATATAGACCATTGGATATGATGTTCAAAACGGACGTCTTCTTCAACTTCGTAGAAAGCTGTTATCCATTCTTCGAGAAAGATGATGGAACAACACTGAAAGCAGCATACAGTTTATACAAGGAGTACTGTGACAACACTGGACTTCCAAATAAGATGCCAATGTATAAGTTCAGGGAAGACTTGAAGGACTACTTCGATGAGTTTCTTGACAGATTTACTTTGGAAGATGGAACTAGAGCTAGAAGTTATTACAAAGGCTTCAAGAAAGATAAGTTCATAGACAAAGAGCTTAAACCGGATGAAGCCAAAGAATCATGGCTCAAAATGGATAGCACTAAATCTATATTAGATGAAGTGTGCAAAGATTGCCCAGCACAATATGCACGTGGCGATGCGCCATCCAAGGCGTGGGATAAAGTTGGTACAACATTGAATGATCTGGATACTAGTAAACTTCATTATGTTAGAGTTCCAGAGAAATTGATAGTTATCGACTTCGACATTAAAGATGCTGATGGCAATAAATCAAAAGAACTTAACCTCGAAGCGGCATCTAAATGGCCGCCAACATATGCTGAGTTCTCAAAGAGTGGAGCAGGTGTACATCTGCATTACTATTATACTGGTGACCCTAAGCAGCTTGACAATGTATATAGCGACAATATCGAGATCAAGGTTTATAGTGGGAAAGGAGCGTTGCGAAGAATTGTAACAAAATGTAATTCAACTCCAATTGCCACTATATCTTCAGGGTTACCGTTAAAGAAAAGGAGTGACAATATGGTAGACTTTAAAGTAGTTGCCAGCGAAAAGATGATTCGAGCATTGATCAAAAAGAATCTTCGGAAAGAGAGTCACCCTGGTACAAAACCAAGTGTTGACTTTATTAAAAAGATTCTGGATGATGCATACGAGTCAGGCGAGCACTACGACGTAACGGACATGCGCAATGACATTGTAGCATTTGCAGCATCAAGTACAAACCATGCAGACTACTGTCTTGCACAGGTTGGAAAGATTCATTACTGTTCAGATGATGTTTCCGGAGCTGACAATCCAAAAGATGACAGAATTGTGTTTTATGATATCGAGGTGTTTCCAAACCTGTTATTGGTTAACTGGAAATACAGAGGAGAACCTGGGCCTTGTAAGAGGATGATCAATCCGTCATCGACCGAAGTTGAAGAATTCCTCAAAATGAAACTTGTTGGATTCAACTGTCGAAGATATGATAACCACATTCTGTATGCTCGAATGATGGGATATTCATTGGAAGCTTTATTCCAACTCTCACAAGACATTATTGCTAAGAGTCCAAATGCATTCTTCGGTTCGGCATACAACTTAAGCTATACAGATGTTTATGACTTCTGTGCTAAGAAGCAGAGTCTGAAGAAGTGGGAAATCGAGTTAGGTATTCACCATCAAGAATGGTCTTTACCTTGGGATCAGCCAGTGCCAGAAGAGCTGTGGCCTAAGGTTGCTGAATACTGTGATAATGATGTCATCGCAACAGAAGCTACATTTGAAGCTAACATCGAAGACTTTGAAGCAAGATGTGTCTTAGCTGAGATCGCTGGTGGTTGTCCTAATGACACAAACAATATGCTGTCTGGTAAACTGATATTTGGAAAAGACAAGAATCCACAGAAAGAGTTTATTTACACCGATCTATCTACAGGTATCTCTGTTGATATGGAAGGTAATGAAACATACAATCCGATCAATGAGTTCAAAGGATACAAGTTTGATCATGGCGTATCAACGTATCGTGACATCAAACTTAATGAGGGTGGATTGGTAATTGCTGATCCTGGAATGTACAGAAATGTCAAAACATTTGATGTAGCATCTATGCATCCGCATTCAGTAATTGCGCTCAATCTGTTTGGTAAGAAGTACACCGCTAGGTTCAAAGATCTTGTTGACGCACGTATTGCGATTAAGCATCGTGACATCGAAGCACTTAAGACTCTGTTCGGTGGTGCATTTGCTAGATTTGCTAACGTTGCTAAGGAAGAACTCGATAAACTGGCTAAGGCTCTGAAGATTGTTATTAACTCTGTCTATGGCCTGACATCAGCTCACTTCAGCAATCTCTTCAAAGATGAAAGAAACATTGATAACATCGTTGCTAAACGTGGAGCACTCTTCATGGCAACACTTAAGGGTGAAGTTGAGAAGCTTGGAGCTCATGTAGTTCACATCAAAACTGATTCAATCAAAATCGATAATCCGTCACCAGAAGTTGAGCAGTTCATCTATGACTTCGGAAAGAAGTATGGATATACATTCGAGATTGAAGCTGAGTATGAGAAGATCTGCTTAGTAAACAATGCAGTCTACATTGCGTATGAGAAAGGCGAAGGATGGACAGCAACTGGAACACAGTTCGCAGTACCATATGTATTCAAGACACTCTTCACTCATGACAAGATTGAATTCAAGGATTTATGTCAGACAATCGCTGTCAGCAATGGTGGAGAACTTGATCTCGACTTTAACGAGAATCTGGAAGAAGGCGAACATGACTATAAGTTCGTTGGTAAGGTTGGCCAGTTCTGTCCAATCAAAGCTGGTTGTGGTGGAGCTCAGATGTTCCGTGTTAAAGATGACAAGTACTTTGCACCGTCTGGAACAAAGGGATACCGTTGGCTTGAATCTGAGGATGTCTTAACAAACAACATGCAGGATAAGATTGATATGTCTTATTATGAAGAACTTGCTGATAAAGCGGTAGAAACTATCTCACAGTTTGGTGACTTTGAGAAATTTGCAATTGATGAACATGAAAATGAATGTGCCGATATGGCAGCATAGAAAGGAAGGTCTATTATGGCAAACGTAAACAATATTAACATCGAAGGTGCAATGATTATTTGGAAGAACTTCTCTGGTGAGCGGGATAAATTCAATCCCGGAAAGAGGGGATTTAGTGTTGTAATCGATGATGCAGTAATGGCTGATGAACTGAGACAGGAAGGATGGAATGTAAAAGAGCGTCCTCTTCCAGAAGGAGCAGATGACTCTGAGCAGGAATGGACTCTGCCTGTCAAACTCAATATGAACCGTTACACACAGGTATGGCTTATTGTTGGTAAACACAAGAATCTGCTGGATGAAGACACAGTCTCACAGCTGGATGTTGTCGACATTGTAAACTGTGATCTTTCAATTCGTCCTTACGAATGGGAGATGAACGGTCGTACCGGAATTACTGCATATGTTGATTCAATGTATGTAACAATTCGTGAGAACAAGTTCGCCGAGAAATACGCTGACTTAGATTAGTATGGAATTAAAGTTGAAGCCGCACCAAAGAAGTGCAATAACAAAAATGCATAACGGCTGTATACTTTGTGGTGGTACAGGGTCTGGTAAATCAATTACCGGACTCGCGTACTACTATATTCAAAATGGTGGAACTGTAGAGCCAATGACAAAGATGAAAAACCCAAAAGATCTCTACATCATAACAACTGCTAAGAAAAGAGATAGCGGTGAATGGCTTGGCGACATGAGTTGGTTCTACTTAACACCAGATGATGATTCCAAGATCTATGATCATAAAATAGTCATAGACTCATGGAACAATATTAAAAAGTATGTCGACGTTAAAAACAGCTTCTTTATTTTTGACGAACAGCGAGTCGTTGGATATGGAACTTGGACTAAGTCATTCCTAAAGATTGCAAAGTCCAATGAATGGATATTACTATCAGCAACACCAGGAGACAATTACATGGATTACATGCCAGTCTTCATTGCTAATGGATACTACAAGAACAAAAGTGAATTCACTGCTGAGCATTGCGTATATTCAAGGTTTAGCAAGTTTCCACAAATTGAGAAATTCATTGGAACTGAAAGACTGAATAGATTAAGGCGAAGAGTGTTGGTTGATATGCCGTATCAAAATACAGCAGTCCAGCATCATGAAGATGTGTGGTGCTCATATGATAGAGAAGCTTATAAAACTCTTATGAGAGACAGGTGGGATTATGAAAAGAATGAACCGATAGAAAATGTTAGTGAGTTGTGTTACAAGTTAAGAAGAATCTGTTATGCTGATGAAAGTAGAGCGGAAGCACTGAAGAGTATCTTCGAGCAACACAACAAACTGATAGTGTTCTATAACTTTGATTACGAATTGGAAATAATTAAAAACATTGACTTTGGTGATGATGTTGTAATCGCTGAACTCAATGGGCACAGGCATGATCCTGAACCATTCGGTAATTCAAAATGGATTTACCTAGTTCAGTACAATGCTGGGTCGGAAGCATGGAATTGTATTAAGACTGATACGATGGTTTTCTATTCACAGAACTATTCATACAAAATGATGAAGCAGGCTAGTGGAAGAATCGATAGACTTACCACGCCATACAAAGAGCTTAAGTACTTTCACTTGAAATGTAGAAGTCCAATCGAACTTCGGATCACTCGAGCTCTAGCTCAGAAAAAGAACTTCAACGAGTCTGCATTCATAAAATAAGCCTCGCGAAAAAAACATAGATTATTATAGGGGAGGAGAGCGTGAGCGCCTCTTTCTCTTTTTGTTTGGCCTTTTCGTAGGGCTTTATTTAATTAAAGTTCTGTAGCTGTTTAATATTCTTACGAAAAAGCCTCGCGAAAAAAACATTGATTATTATAGGGGAGGAGAGCGTAACAGCCTCTTTCTCTTTTTGTTTGTCCTTTTCGTGGGGCTCTTTTGAATTTGTTGTATTACCTCCTTATTAAAAAATACAATCTGCCATTACGTTTACCTCCGGCCCTACGAAAGGAGAACAATGAAAAAAGAAAACAAAATTCAATCTGATATAATTTCAGAATTGAAAGAGTTATTTCCAGATTCTATTATTTTAAAGAACGACCCTAACTACAAACAGGGAATTCCTGATTTGGTTTTATTGGATAGAGAAGGCTGGGCATTGCTGGAAGTTAAAAGAGATGCTGAAGCAAGTCACAGACCGAACCAGGACTATTATGTAAATAAAGCGAATGAAATGGGACAATATGGAAGTTTCATCTATCCGCAAAATAAGCAGGAGGTTTATAATGGAATTCAGGAAACATTCACAAGTAAAAGAAGGAGATCACGCATATCTCGGAGCTAGTAAGTATCATTGGATTAACTATGATGCGGAGAAACTCGAAAACACTTATCGAAGATTTCTTAAAGCTCAGCAAGGTACAGAGTTGCACGAGTTTGCAGCAAAATGTATTAAGCTTAGACAGAGATTGCCAAGATCACCTTTAACACTCAACATGCATGTTAATGATGCAATTGGGTATAGAATGACACCAGAGCAGGTGTTATATTATTCTGAGAATTGTTTTGGCACAGCAGACGCGATCAAGTTTGCTAAAGACTTTCTTAGAATTCATGATTTGAAAACAGGCGACATTCCTGCACACATGCAGCAGTTGGAAATCTATACTGCACTGTTCTGTTTGGAATATGGAATCAAACCTGGAGATATTGGGATCGAATTAAGGATCTATCAAAATAATGAGATTCTTAAAGAGGTTCCCACACCGGACATCATACTGCCAATTATGGATAAGATCAAGTCATTCGATAAGATCATTGTATCCGTTAAGAAAGAGGAGGGCATAGAATGAGTTACTTAGCACACTACGGCACTCCTCGACATTCGGGGAGATATCCTTGGGGTTCAGGAGACAACCCTTATCAGCATAATGCAGACTTCTTAAGAACTGTAAAGGAAATGAAAGCTAAAGGTAAAAGCGAGAAAGAGATCGCTGCATCTATGGGCTTGAAGACAACAGAGTTCCGAAACAAGCAGTCAATCTATGTAAATGCTGAGAAAGTAGATCGAATCAACAGAGCTATGAAGTTAAAAGAGCATGGCTACTCTAACGTCAAAATAGCCGAGCTTATGTTCAATTCAGCATCGAAAGAGTCAACAGTTCGATCGTTACTGAACCAGGGAGAAAAGCTTAAGGAAGACACATGTATCAACACAGCTGAAGCTTTAGCAAAGAAAGTTGGAACTAAGAACTTTGTAGATGTTGGTACTGGTGTTGAAAGAGAAATCGGTATCACAAAGACAAGATTGGACGTATCTCTGCAGATCTTAAAGGAAGCAGGTTATGAAGTACATTCAGTCAAAGTACCACAGATCAATCAAAAAGGGCAGTATACAACTACTAAAGTTCTTTGCCCTCCAGGAACCGAATGGAAAGATGTTCAGCAACATACTGACAAGATTGTGCCATTGGAAGAGTATTCTCATGATGGCGGACAAACATTCTGGGCTCCCGAATACCCATCAAGTATCTCATCAAACCGTGTTGCTGTAAGATATGGTGACAAAGGTGGACTGGAGAAAGATGGAGTTATCGAGCTTCGAAGAGGAGTTGCTGACCTTGACCTTGGCGACGCACATTATGCACAGGTAAGGATCGCTGTTGATGGAACACACTACCTTAAAGGTATGGCAATCTACTCAGACGACATGCCAAAGGGCGTAGATGTTGTGTTCAACACAAACAAGACAAGTGATGTACCAAAGATGGATGTCTTCAAGAAAATGAAAGATGATCCGGACAACCCATTCGGAGCAACAATCAAAGCGAATGGACAGTACCATTACAAGGATAAAGATGGTAATGAGAAGTTAGGAGCTATCAATAAACTTAAGGAAGAAGGCGACTGGGATCACTATTCTAAGAACCTTGCCTCGCAGTTCTTGTCAAAACAGCAGTTGCCGCTCATAAAGAAGCAGCTTAAGTTGTCAGTTGACAATAGACAAGATGAACTTAATAAGATACTGAAGATGACAAACCCTGTCGTTAAACGTAAATTGCTTGCGGACTTTGCTGAGGCTTGTGACAGCCAGGCAGTAGATCTTAAAGCAGCAGCACTTCCAAGACAGAGCGCTAAAGTAATCTTACCTGTATCTTCTTTGAAGGACAATGAGATCTATGCACCATCATACAAGAATGGTGAAACTGTATGTCTTGTTCGCTATCCGCATGGCGGAACATTTGAGATTCCGGAGCTTAAAGTAAATAACAGGAATCCTCAGGGAAAGTCAATGCTTGGTAATGCAATCGATGCAGTCGGTATAAACTCGAAAGTAGCTGAGAGATTGTCAGGAGCTGACTTCGATGGAGATACAGCAGTCGTTATCCCATCCAACTCACCAAGATCAAAAGTTAAGATTACTACATCTGATATTAGTGAATACATTGGTCTTAAGGACTTCGATCCTAAGATCGCATATCGTGGAGTTGAAGGAGTTACTGCTAAACTTCCAGAGAAACGTAAAGGATTGGAAATGGGTAAGATCTCCAATCTGATTACTGATATGCAGCTTAAAGGAGCAAAACCTGATGAAATTGCAAGGGCCGTAAGACATTCGATGGTCGTTATTGACGCACCGAAGCACGGCTTGGACTATAAGAGGTCCTACGAGGAAAACCGTATTGCTGAACTTAAGAAGAAGTACCAGGGTAGTAGCGATGCGGGTGCATCCACACTACTCTCCCGGGCTAAATCGGTAGCCTATGTTCCTGAAACAAAACAGATTCGTTTGAAGGACATTGATCCTAAGACTGGTGAAGTACATCTGGAGCCTACGGGGCGTACCTATACGGACTGGAAAAGAAATAAGGACGGTACCTGGGAATCTAAAGGTGAGAAAACTGCAACTGTCAAGACCTCTAAGATGGCAGCTACAAATGATGCCCGTACATTATTGTCAAAGAACCCTAATCCTAAAGAGGTTGCCTATGCGGACTATGCCAACTCCCTTAAATCCATGGCAAATATAGCACGAAAGAATCTTGTAGCTACTCAGAACATTGAAACAAATGCACAGGCAAAGAAAGTATATGCCGCAGAAGTAGCTAGTCTTAATGCTAAGCTCAACAGAGCATTGCAGAATGCACCAAAAGAGAGGCAGGCACAGATCATTGCTAATAAGACATTAAAGCAGAAGCAGGCAGCTAATCCAGATTGGACAGCAGATGAGATCAAACGAGCTGGTCAGCAGGCTTTAACTGCAGCTAGAGCAAAGGTTGGTGCTTCTAAGTCTAATGTACAAGTTGACATCACAGACAGAGAATGGTCTGCAATTCAAGCTGGTGCTGTCAGCACATCAAAGCTTACACAAATACTCAACAATGCTGATTCAGACAGAGTAAAGCAGCTTGCATCACCAAAGAAGACAGTTAATGTTAGTGCTTCTCAAGTTGCAAGGATAAAGTCTATGCTTAACTTTGGTTATACACAAGCTGAAGTAGCTGAAGCAACTGGACTTTCTGTATCAACTGTCAACAAATATTTATAGAAAGGAGAATAAGGGAATGAGAAATTCAAAAGACGGATCTCTGAAGTTAGCTACACAAAGTCCTACTGATTCCAAAGATACATTGCATATCTGGATCACAACAGTAGACAACCCCTTTGATCCTTTTGATGACTTCGACAATTGGTACAGATTCGACGAGTCCAAAGGTTATTGCACTTCAGGGTATTTGGCGAGATACTTTGATGCCGATACATCAGACATGAGTGACGAAACATATGAAGCACTCTTATCGATTGCTATTGACAAGATTCTCAAGAATGATTTTATGGGACAATATTTCAAAGTAACTCGTGTGAATGGCGAAACCAATCCAAAGATTCATAGCAACAAGTAAACAATTGCTGAGATTCGAACGTTTTTCTGAGCTTTCGCAAGCACGAAGACTCACTATAGCGTTCACACGTCTCGGCAAGCACCCCGAGGGGGTCGTCAAAATAGCACCCCCT
>ERZ1023654.37-NODE-37-length-54745-cov-12.528012_pt1 | contig 54745 bp, 47 predicted proteins | sample MGYA00380338_ERZ1023654 | MGnify/ENA primary metagenome ERZ1023654 (study PRJEB33179, sample SAMN07448980) | human gut metagenome | biome: Human-gut; feature: Human associated habitat; material: Faeces | host: Homo sapiens | place: India: Bhopal | collected...
TCATCATGTGCGCCGGCACCATCACCAACAAGATGGCACCAGTGTTCAAGCGTCTTTACGACGAGATGGCCGAGCCAAAGTATGTGGTGGCCGTCGGCGGCTGCACCATTTCGGGCGGCCCGTTCAAGAAGAGCTACAACGTGGTGCGTGGCATCGACCAGATAGTGCCTGTCGACGTGTATGTGCCAGGTTGCCCTCCACGCCCCGAGGCCATTCTCTACGGCATGATGCAACTGCAGCGCAAGGTAAAGGTCGAGAAGTTCTTCGGAGGCGCCAACCACAAGATGAACCGTTTCGAGAAAGAGACCAGCCTCGGACTGGGTGGCTTGCACGGCATAAGCAACGAGAACCTCTCTGGAGCGAAGATTGGCAACAATGAGCCGATCATCGTGACAGGCTCACCAAACAAGGAGGAAGTGGAAGCTCTCGGAAAAGAGCTCGACGAACTCAAGAAAGAAGGTGAACAATATAAGGCAAACAATCAATAAGGCATCGAAATGAAATTAGAGAATAAGATATTCGGTTTTGACAACTTTGCCGCTGAGATGGCAAAGCTGAAGAATGAGCAGCATTTCGACTACCTGGTGACGATTGTCGGCGAGGATTTCGGCGAGGAAGGCCTCGGCTGCATATACATCCTTGAAAACACGCAGAGCCATGAGCGCGTGTCGGTGAAGCAGATTGCCAACAAGGTGGACGGCGACAACTACGTGGTGCCAACCGTGACCAACCTTTGGCACGACGCCGACCTGCTGGAGCGCGAGGTGTTCGACTTCCTCGGCATCAAGTTCCTGGGCCATCCAGACATGCGCCGCCTGTTCATGCGTTCCGACTTCACGGGTTACCCACTGCGCAAGGACTTCGACATGAGCCCGGAGGCCAACCAGTTCCCCATGACCGACGAGCCGGAGACCGACTGGACGGTGGAATACAACCTCGACAAGTATGGCCACCTCACGGAGACGAGGCACCGCCTGCTGGGCGACGACGACTTCGTGATGAACTTCGGACCTAACCACCCGTCAACCCACGGCGTGCTGCGTTTGCGCACAGTGGTGAACGGCGAGACCATCAAGCACGTCTATCCGCACCTCGGCTACATCCACCGCGGAATGGAGAAGATGATGGAGAGCATGACTTATCCCCAGACCCTCGCCCTGACCGACCGTCTGAACTATCTTTGCGCCATGCATCATCGTCACGCCCTCGTGGGTGTCATCGAGGAGGCAATGGGCATCGAGCTGTCAGACCGCATCCGCTACATCCGCACCATCATGGACGAGCTCCAGCGCATAGACAACCACTTGCTGTTCCTCGGAACATGCGCACAGGACCTCTCGGCGCTGACCGCCTTCCTGTATTGCATGCGCGACCGTGAGCACCTGCTCAACGTGATGGAGGAGACCACCGGCGGACGACTGATACAGAACTATTACCGCATTGGCGGATTGCAGGCCGACATAGACCCCAACTTCGTGCAAAACACGAAGACCCTGTGCAAGTATCTCCGCCCGATGTTCCAAGAGTATCTCGACGTGTTTGGCGACAACGTCATCACGCACAAGCGTCTTGAGGGCGTGGGCTACATGAACCTTGAGGATTGCGTCAACTACGGTGTCACGGGCCCGGCAGGACGCGCGGCAGGCTGGCACAACGACGTGCGTAAGAACCATCCTTACGACCTGTACGACAAGGTGGAGTGGAAAGAAATCACCGGCACGAGCGCCGACTCCATGGAACGCTACATGATACATATTAAAGAAATGTATCAGAGCCTCGACATCATCGAGCAGCTCATCGACAACATTCCCGAAGGTGAATACTACATCAAGCAGAAGCCAATCATCAAGGTGCCGGAAGGCCAGTGGTGGTTCTCTGTCGAGGGCGGCGCCGGCGAGTTTGGCGTTTATCTCGACAGCCGTGGCGACAAGAGCCCGTATCGCGTGAAGATGCGTCCGATGGGCTTGACGTTGGCAGGCGCGTTCGACAAGATGCTTCGCGGACAGAAGATTGCCGACCTCATAGCAACGGGTGCGAGCATCGACTTCGTAATACCGGATTTGGATAGATAATATATACCTTATTATCTAATGCAAAGACATCCAAAAAGTAAGATAAACAAGTAAGAATTACAATGTTCGATTTTTCAAAAGTAACACAGTGGTTCGATGCCTTGCTCCGCCAAACCTGCGGATTGAGCGACTTTTGGGCCATCTTGATAGAATGTGTGCTTGTGGGGCTTATCGTGCTGACGCTTTACGCCCTCATCGCCATGTTCATGATCTACTTTGAGCGTAAGGTGTGCGCTTTCTTCCAGTGCCGCCTTGGGCCCATGCGTGTAGGTAAATGGGGTATCTTCCAGGTCTTGGCCGACGTGCTGAAGATGCTCATCAAGGAGATTTTCGGCGTAGACCGTTCCGACAAGTTCCTTTATGCCCTCGCGCCGTTCCTTACCATCATCGCCTCTGTCGGCACGTTCTCTTTCCTGCCTTGGAACAAGGGAGCCGTGGTGCTCGACTTCAACGTGGGCGTGTTCATGGTCACCGCCATCTCGTCTATCGGCGTGCTTGGCGTGATCCTCTCTGGTTGGGGTTCCAACAACAAGTATTCCGTGGTGTCGGCAATGCGTGGCGCCGTGCAGATGATTTCCTATGAAATCTCGTTGGGCCTGTGCATGATAACGGCCGTGGTGCTTTGCGGCTCAATGCAGCTGAGCGACATCATCGACGCGCAGACAGGCCCATGGAACTGGCTCATTATCCAAGGCCATATCCCCGCCATCGTGGCCTTCCTGGTGTTCCTCATCGCCGGAAACGCCGAGGCCAACCGTGGCCCGTTCGACTTGGCCGAGGCCGAGAGTGAGCTTACGGCCGGTTATCACACAGAGTATAGCGGCATGGGCTTCGGCTACTTCTATCTCGCTGAGTATCTGAACCTTGTGGTAATCTCCGGTCTCGCTTCCACCATCTTCCTTGGTGGGTGGGCACCGCTGAACATAGGAATAGAAGGCTTCGACACCTTGATGAACTACATCCCAGGCTTCGTATGGTTCGCCGCCAAGACGTTGCTGGTCATTTGGATTCTCATGTGGGTGCGCTGGACATTCCCGCGTCTTCGAATCGACCACATCCTCAAGCTGGAGTGGAAGTATATCATGCCTTGCATGCTTATTACCCTCGTGGTGATGACGGCTTGCGTAGCACTTGGCCTGACATTTTAATGCCACCCAAGGCCATTAGAGATAAAACATAAAGATAACATATAGATTATGTCACAATATTTCAAAGGTATAAAGGATGCCGCGAAGACACTGACCACAGGACTGAAGGTCACCATGAAGGAATACTTCACTCCTAAGTCTACCGAGCAGTATCCAGAGAACCGCAAGACCACGCTGCACGTCTCCGCACGCCATCGCGGAAGGCTCGTGTTCAAGCGCGTGGAAGACCCCAACGACCCACAGGCCGTGAAGCGCGGGTTGAAGGTCGGTGATTACAAGTGCACGGCGTGCACGATGTGTGAGAAGTCGTGCCCCAACGACACCATCAAGATCACTTCGCACATGGCCGAAGACCCGGAGACCGGCAAGAAGAAAAAGCAGCTCGACGACTATCAGTACGACCTCGGCGACTGCATGTTCTGCCAACTGTGTGTCAACGCCTGCAACTTCGATGCCATCGAGTTTGTCAACGACTTCGAGAACTCCGTCTTCGACCGTTCAAAGCTCGTGCTGCATCTCGACAAGGAAGTGTATCAGGGCGGCTCGCTGCCAAACCTCATCGATGGCGGCGCACCGTTGACAATCGGTAAGTTTAACACAAAAACCAAGTAAGGATAATGGCTAAATTAGTAATGTTTTGTATTTTGGCTGTAGTCGTGCTTGGCTCAGCCGTGATGTCAGTATGCACAAAGAGCATCATGAGGGCGGCCACGTGGCTGTTGTTCGTGCTCTTCGGCATCGCCGGATTCTATTTCATTCTCGACTATACGTTCCTTGGTGCCGCGCAAATCAGCATCTACGCCGGTGGCATCACGGTGATGTACGTTTTCGCCATCCAGCTTGTGTCTAAGCATTCGTTGCAGAACCTCGTGGCCCGCTTCAAGGGCACTCGTGTGGCACAGGGCTTGATAATCTCGCTTGTCGGCCTCGTGGTGCTGAGCTTGATTATCGCGAAGAACCACTTTGTCAACGCCGCTCTCGACGTGGCTGACCTTGAGGTGCCTATGAAGCAAGTGGGCCAGGCCATGGTGGGCTCTGGCAAGTATGGTTATGTGCTTCCGTTTGAGTTCATCTCGCTGTTCCTTTTGGCGTGCATCGTCGGAGGCGTAATGATAGCAAGAAAGGAGGACGACAAATGATATCAGTTTATGCATTCCTCGGAGTCAGCACGCTGCTTTTCTTCATCGGTGTCTTTGGCTTCGTCACACATCGCAACCTTGTTGCCATGCTCATTTCCATTGAGCTCGTGCTTAACGCGGTAGACCTGAACTTCGCGGTCTTCAATCGCCTGTTGTTCCCCGGACAACTCGAGGGAGCGTTCTTCACACTCTTCTCCATGGGCGTGAGCGCTGCCGAGACAGCCGTGGCATTGGCAATAATCATCAACGTTTACCGCAACTATCACAGTGACCAGGTGAACAGTATTGAAAACATGAAATTCTAATAAAAGTAATGGAATACGGTTATTCATTTTTGATACTTCTTCTCCCATTCCTGAGCTTCCTGGTCCTGGGATTGCTCGGCATGAAGATGAAGAAGCCCGTAGCCGGTCTCATAGGAACGACAGTGCTTGGCGTGCTGTGGTGCATGAGCCTATACACGGCCTACGAATATTTCTTTGCCATTGGCAGGGACGCTGCCACTGGGCTCTATCCCACGGTGACGGTGTTCAACCTCACTTGGTTGAAGTTCACCGAGTTCTTGACATTCAACATCGGCTTCCGCCTCACGCCAATATCGGTGATGATGCTTATCGTGATCACCACCGTGTCGTTCATGGTCCATATCTATAGCTTCGGCTATATGGCAGAACGCGACGAGAACTATAAGAAGGAAGGCTACGAGAAAGGTTTCCAGCGTTTCTACGCTTACCTTTCACTGTTCACGATGTCGATGCTCGGACTGGTCGTGGCCACCAACATCTTCCAGATGTACCTGTTCTGGGAGCTTGTGGGTGTGTGCTCTTATCTGCTCATCGGCTTCTATTATCCCAAGCACGCCGCGGTGCACGCTTCAAAGAAGGCGTTTATCGTGACACGTTTCGCCGACCTGTTCTTCCTCATCGGTATCCTGTTTTACAGCTACTACACAGGCACGTTCAACTATGACCTCACGGCCGACCCCAAGCTCGTCTCCGAGCTTCCTGGAGCCGCCTGGGTTCTCCCCTTGTCATTGTTCCTGATGTTCATTGGCGGTGCCGGTAAGTCGGCCATGTTCCCGTTGCACATCTGGCTTCCCGATGCCATGGAAGGCCCTACGCCAGTGTCGGCTCTCATCCACGCCGCCACCATGGTCGTGGCCGGTGTTTATCAGGTGGCGTCGCTGATGCCTATCTGGATTCAGTACGCGCCAAACACGTTGCACTACGTGGCTTACATCGCAGCCTTCACCGCGTTCTACGCTGCCGCGGTGGCTTGCTGCCAGCGCGACATCAAGCGCGGTCTCGCGTTCTCCACTATCTCGCAGATAGCTTACATGCTCGTGGCCCTTGGCGTCGTCACGTCGCTGGAGGGTGAGGGCAGTGTCGGTTACATGGCTTCCATGTTCCATCTGTTCACCCACGCCATGTTCAAGGCTCTGCTCTTCCTCTGCTCTGGTGCCATCATCGTGATTATCGGCTCCAACTTCAAGGACTACATGGGCGGCTTGCACAAGTACATGCCTATCACCAACATCTGCTTCCTCATCGGCACCATCGCCATCAGCGGATTTTGGCCACTCGCAGGTTTCTTCTCAAAGGATGAGATCGTGGACGCTTGTTTCCACTTCTCACCGTATCTGGGCTGGTTCATGACGCTTGTCAGCGGCATGACGGCATTCTATATGTTCCGTCTCTATTACGTCATCTTCTGGGGCGACAGCTATTACGAGCAAGACCCTGAACATCGTCGCAAGCCGGCTGAGGTGCCTTTCGTCATGTGGGGCCCACTGGTGTTCCTCTCAGTCATCTCCATTCTCGCGGGTTGGATCCCAATGGGTCACTTCGTGTCGCTCGACGGTCATCCCGAGGAGATAGCGCTTCAGCATTTCCAGTTCGGCGCCACGGCGTGGATTTCATTGTGCGTCGCCACGATTGGTTTCGCTCTCGCTACATACATGTACGCGCCTAAGCACAACCCGTTGTCCGACAAGCTCGCTAAGGCAATGCCTACACTTCACAAGGCAGCTCTCAACCGCTTCTATATCGACGACGCTTGGCAGTTCTTCACCCACAAGGTCGTGTTTGGTTGCTTCTCCAAGCCTATCGCTTGGTTCGACCGTCATGTCATAGACGGCGCGTTCAACTTCTCGGCTTGGGCAACACAGGAAGGCGGCGAGGCCATCCGTCCTTGGCAGAGCGGCGACGTGCGTCAGTACGCGGTCTGGTTTATCACAGGTTCTGTGGCATTGACACTTATATTAATATGTATATTGTAAAATAACATAAGATGACTTTTCTAACATTATTCGTCATTATACCGGTCGTGATGCTTCTCTGCCTGTGGCTCGCCAAGAACGATTCCCAGGTGCGCATCGTGATGGCAGCGGGCTCAACCGTCCTGCTTGCCCTCTCCGTCTATTTGGTCTTCGCGTTCTTGGAGGCTCGTGAGACCATGCCGGCAGAAAAATTCCCATTCCTCTTCGGCGACGCCATACCTTGGTTCAAGCCGTTGCACATCTTCTACCGCACGGGCGTAGACGGCATCGCCGTGGTGATGATTCTCCTTTCATCCATCATCGTCTTCACCGGTACGTTTGCCTCTTGGCAGCAGCACCCCATGCAGAAGGAGTATTTCCTTTGGTTCACGCTCCTCTCAACGGGCGTCTACGGCTTCTTCATCTCCGAGGACTTGTTCACCATGTTCATGTTCTATGAGGTAGCCCTTATCCCCATGTACCTGCTCATTGGCGTTTGGGGTACCGGACCTAAGGAGTATTCAGCCATGAAGCTGACGTTGATGCTCATGGGCGGTTCCGCCCTGCTCATCATCGGCATCCTTGGCATCTACTTCTTCAATGGCCAGTTCAGCGGCACCTACACCATGGACGTGATGCAGATAGCCACATTGCACGCCATCCCGGTAAGCATCCAGAAGGTGTTCTTCCCGTTCATCTTCATCGGCTTCGGTATCCTTGGCGCCTTGTTCCCGTTCCACACATGGTCTCCTGACGGTCATGCTTCAGCGCCTACCGCCGTGTCTATGCTTCACGCCGGCGTGCTGATGAAACTTGGAGGTTACGGCTGCTTCCGCGTGGCCATGTTCCTCCTTCCCGACGCCGCCCAGCAGTTGTCGTGGATTTTCTTGATTCTCACCACCATTTCAGTGGTCTACGGTGCCCTCTCCGCTTGCGTGCAGACCGACCTTAAATATATCAACGCTTATTCGTCGGTTTCCCACTGCGGCATGGTGCTCTTCGCGCTTCTCATGATGACACAGACCGCTTGCACGGGCGCAATCCTGCAGATGCTTTCCCACGGTTTGATGACCGCCCTCTTCTTCGCAGTCATCGGCATGATTTACCACCGTGCCGGAACACGTGACGTGCGTCGCCTGGGTGGCTTGATGAAAATCATGCCATTCCTCTCCGTGGCTTATGTCGTGGCCGGTCTTGCCAACCTCGGCTTGCCAGGCTTCTCAGGTTTCGTGGCCGAGATGAACATCTTCGTGGGCTCGTTCCAGAACGCTGATGTCTTCCACCGCACCTGCACCATCATCGCCTGTACTTCGATAGTCATCACGGCTGTCTACATCCTCCGTGTTGTCGGTAAGATACTTTATCAGAAAGTGCCTAACCCAGAGTATTACAAGCTCACCGACGCCACATGGGACGAGAGAATTGCCGTGGGCGGACTTATCCTTTGCGTAGCTGGCCTTGGCCTTGCTCCATTGTGGGCTCAAAACATCATCAACGATGCCGTCGGGCCAATGATTAGCCATATTATGGGACTTTAAGTTAACAAGTTTTTGAATAGGAAACTATGAATATCGATTACAGTCAATTTCTAAATATGATTCCGGAGGTCACGCTGACAGTCATCCTTCTGATAGTGTTTGTCGTCGATCTCCTCACGGCTCAAAAGGCGTCTCCCTTGGCTATACACCAGGCCGAGAACGGCGAGCTGGCATTGGCAAAAGAGCAAGTGCCCGCCGGCGTCAAGGCGCAGGGTGAGTTCAGAAAATGGTTCAACCCGTTCGTTTGCGTGTTGATGCTCATCCACGTCCTCATCAACATCTTCCCAACGGCCGCCGCAGAGTCGTTCGGAGGCATGTATGTCACCAACGCGAGCATAGGCATTATCAAGACCATCTTGGCCTTTGGCACGCTTATCGTGCTTATCCAGTCACGCGAGTGGCTCACGCGTCCTGACACGGCTTTCAAGGAGGGCGAGTTCTACGTGCTCGTCATCTCTACGCTCTTGGGCATGAACATGATGGTAAGCGCCAACCACTTCCTCATGTTCTTCCTTGGCCTTGAGATGGCATCCGTGCCAATGGCGTGCCTCGTGGCCATGGACAAGTATCGTCACTTCTCGGCTGAGGCCGGCGCCAAGTTCATCATCACCGCCACGTTCTCAAGCGGCGTAATGCTCTTTGGCATCAGCTTCATCTATGGCGCCACGGGTTCCCTCTATTTCGAGGATGTGGTGTCTCACATCTCGGCTACACCGCTCTCTATCTTGGGAATGGTGTTCTTCTTCTCTGGTTTGGGATTCAAGATTTCCTTGGTTCCGTTCCACTTCTGGACAGCCGACACCTACCAGGGCGCGCCTACAGCCGTCACCGGTTACCTCTCAGTGGTTTCCAAGGGCGCCGCGGCATTCGCGCTTTGCGCTATCCTGATGAAGGTCTTCGCTCCCATGGTGGAATATTGGCGCTACATGTTGATGGTCGTCGTAGTGCTCTCCATCACCATCGCCAACCTGTTCGCCATCCATCAGAAGAACCTCAAGCGCTTCATGGCGTTCTCCTCAATCTCACAAGCCGGATACATCGTGCTTGCCATCATTGGCAACACGGCTTTGAGCGTTGCGGCATTGAGCTATTACGTGCTTATCTATGTTGTAGCCAACCTTGCCGTCTTCGCCATCATCTCTTCCGTAGAGGAGCATCAAGGCACCGTCGACATGGACAGCTACAACGGCTTCTACAAGACCAACCCCCGCTTGAGCTTTATCATGACGCTCGCGTTGTTCTCGCTTGGCGGCATACCTCCATTCGCTGGCATGTTCTCTAAGTTCTTCGCCTTCATGGCGGCAGCCGACGGCGCTCAAGTGACCACGACCATTGGCGCGTTGACCTATGCGGTGGTGTTCATCGCCTTGGTAAACACCGTGATAAGCCTTTACTACTATTTGCTCATCGTCAAGGCCATGTTCATCAAGCCTAACGACAATCCTCTGCCTACTTTCAAGAGCGCCACAAGCACGAAGCTGGCCTTGGCCATTTGCACGCTTGGCGTGGTGGCCTTCGGCGTTTGCTCCGCCGTTTACGAATGGATCTCAGGAGCTGCTGGCGTGGGAATGTAATCATGATTTGACATTTAATCCAAAAGATTATTGTTAATATATTCATATTGAGCCTGACTGATTTTATCAGTTAGGCTTTTTGTTTGTCATTTGTTTGTGCTAACTTCGCAATCGTTTATATAGCAACGCTACGATATGGTTGCCACGAACACAGAAAGGGCCAATACACTGTTACGCGGGCTCAAAAATGGGGATGAGTTAGTGATACCGTGGTTTATTATTGACTTAACAATGAAATAACCTACAACCCATCGTCAGCCGTGGCCTATGCTCCGCTGTTCGCCCAGGCCGTCCGTGCCGCCCACGTCAATGGTTGTGAGTCGAGAATAGCCAAGGCTGTGTCATACCTAAAGAAAGTTGGCACAGAGGAAGCCTTGATGAACGCATGGTACTTTATGTATGATGATACCACACAGGCCAAGCAAATAAAAAACTCTATCCTTAAGAAGTATCCAAAGGGATTGATGGCCATGAAGGTCAAGTGGGACGAGAAGATTGATTACGGTAACCCTGATGCCGTGAAGAAGCATTTTCTCGACTTCCTTGCTGCTTCCCCTTATAACGCTGAGCGCGAGGCTTACCTTGAGAGATTCGGGCAGGGCTACGACAATGTTTACATAGGCTTGATGATTTTTAATTCTGTTGAAGGCAAGGATTCCGACCAAGACTTGTATCTCGACAAGCTGTCGTTTGGCGGATGCTCCAATGTCTTCTATAAGATTATAGATGTGCCTCACATGCGCAAGTACAAGACAGGCATAAACAAATGAATCTATAACACATAAAGACAATTCTATCATTTAGGACTCGCCAGCTCCAATATCTTCAATCTGAAAAGCCTCATCGATTCACATCGATGGGACTTTTTTCATATCAGAATCATTGTCGGGATGAAAGCGTCTGACGGATGCAGTCGCCATGAATCCCCTTTTTTGATTTGCTGCGCATCAACCTTGTCAAAGCTCGGCATTGATGGCCTCTTCCACTTTTTTCAGGTCGTCGGTAGGCTCGAAGCGTGCCACAACCTCGCCATTCTTGTTTACGAGAAACTTGGTGAAGTTCCACTGTATGTCGTCTTTCTTGCGCGGCACGGCGTTGGCTTCGTTGTAGAGTTTCTCCATCACGGCGGCCAGTTTCGGCTCATACGATCCGGTGAAAGGCTTTTCGGTTTTCAGCCATGTGTAGAGTGGCAGTTCGCCCTCGCCGTTAACGACGCTCTTCTTGAACTGTGGGAAGTCGGCGCCAAACTTCACCGTGCAAAACTCCTTTATCTCCGCGTCGGTTCCAGGAGCCTGGTGCCCAAACTGGTTGCACGGTATGTCGAGAATCTCAAGGCCCTTGTCTTTCAGGCGGTGATACATTGTCTCCAACTCTTCATATTGGGGCGTGAAGCCGCAGCCAGTGGCCGTGTTCACGATGAGCAGGACCTTGTCTTTATATTCATTGAGGCTTACCTTGTTTCCGTTCTTGTCTTTCAGGGAGAAATCATAAACTGTTTTCATATTGCTTTATCTTTGTTGTAAATATTACAAAAACAAAGTTACGCTAATTTGGTGGATGTTATGCAATGTCGGCGTTGTTTTTAATGCTTATTATATTATTCTGACATATTATAATATAACAAGGCGGTTAGCCATTTCTAAAGTCGACTCATGCCCAACGTTATCTGTAAACGGTTGCGACATAGGCTTTTACTTCTCTCCTTACCTTGTCGCGGTTATGCTTCAACGGCATGGCCGCGGTTTCCTAAAAGCTCAGGCTGTATGACAGGCTTGAGTCGAATCTCGTGTTTCCACCTTCCTGCGAAAGTTGGAGCTTAATGCCCACGCCATGAAACGAGCCAGCGTTCAGTCCCACGGTGGATACTTTGTAGTTCTTCTCGTGGGCAATGGTCAGCAGGTCATATCTCGCGAAGGGCAGCAGCCAATTGGTCACCCGATAGCCGACTTCCGCTCCAATGGATATGTTGTTGCTTTCCGACTGGTAGACAACCTCTCCGCTGGAAATCCATTTGCAATGGTCGTAGTTGTAGTCTATGTCGGCATAGTCGCACCATTTCTCCGCGCCCGACTCGTCACCAAGAAACTCGCCTTTCCCTATGAACCCCGACACGCCAAGTCGCAAGGCGTTGTTCGGATACCAGTCTATCCTTGCGGCCCCTCCGTGATTTTCATAATCCTTCACGTCGCCGTCGAGATGGCAGAGATATCCCAACCAATAACTAATCTTGCCCATCTTGCCCGTGACGGCAATGGCCGTCTCGTGCCATTTCATGGGCAGTACGCGGTTTTCCGACAATGGGTCGTACACCGTCAACCCCGTATTGTAATAGGAGCTGATCAATCCCAGGGGAATGTTCAGTATGCCGGCCATGACGCTCAGCTTGGGCGAAAAGTCTTTCTTCACGTAAGCCCAGTTTACGCTGTATTCGTCGGAGAAGTGCTTTGGCCAGTCGCCGTTTTCCGTAAGGTAGTCAAACTCTTGTTCCGTGCTCAAGTGCCACCCCTTGCCAAGGTGAATGTTCAGATCTACCACCGCGTGCGGAAAGTCGTAGGTATCGCGTTTGTCGCCGAAAAAGTTGTAGCCATAGTTGGCTTCCGTGTAAAAATTGCCGTCTACCCATTTGCGTGTTATGGAGTCGTTGCCCTGTGCCAAAGCATCTGTTGCCAAGCTAAGCAATGCTCCTGTCAGAAAACATGTGCCTGTTGTCCTTTTCATTATACCTAAGCTATTGATAGGAAAACCAGCTTTAATGCTGCCCATTCCCACTTGTCGCAAGTGTCCTTGCTTATTATGACCGCAATGGTTGTTAAAAGCTACTGTGGTCTATTGAATTTATCCGTTGGCAAAATTACTGAAAATATGCGTATGGTGGATGATTTTTGCATTAATATTACAATGCCTTTGCACGTAAGTTTTCACAAGAAAAAAAGTGGAAGCTATATGTAAGATATGCCAATGTTGTGCGTTTTATGAATAGAATATCTAATATCTTATCTTTTATGCCAAGAAATCTTTTCTCCATCGTAATTATGAGCCCATCTATGGCATGGTGGTGTATAGGCAAATGACAGATGATGAACTAAAGAAGGCGCAAGAGACATATACGCACGACTTCAGCGAAAAGGGCACCACGTCGACAAAATGAAGTTTTGTATTCGCGCGAACGACATGGAAGACGGCAATGACCATACCGTGTTTCAGACTTTTGACCGGCAGCAGTCATGAGGCAAGGGAGAGGCATTTGCCTTGTGGCTATCGTTTTTTTTAGCATAATCTTATCATAAAATAACAGATTTTGCCTTGCTCATATCAATTATTAATATTAGTTTTGCAGCTCGAACAAGCATTATGTAAAGAAACAGGTAAAGAGATTGTTAGGGCATGGAAAAGATTCTCATCGTGGAGGACGACCTCTCGTTTGGAACCATAATACAGACATGGCTTAGGAAAAAGGGATTTGAGGTGGAGAAGACCACATCCGTAAAGTCGGCCATTGCCGCTTGGGAGGAAACAGCGAAACAGGGAAACGCCGCACGCGGATTCGACTTGGTGTTGTCCGACCTTCGACTGCCCGACAAAGACGGCATCTTCTTGTTGCGATGGATGCGCGAGCATGGCATGAAGGTGCCTTTCATCGTGATGACCAGTTATGCGGAAATCCAGAATGTGGTTCTTGCCATGAAGTCGGGCGCCACGGATTATATAGCCAAGCCTTTCCATCCCGACATTCTCTTGGATAAGATTCACGAAGCCTTAAACGCGCGTAAGCAATCAGCCAACTCAACCTCCACGCCAGAAGACGGTGGCGCGAAAGATGACCAGTCGGCCAATCCGCCTAAATATATAGAGGGTGAGAGCGAGGCGTCGCGCAAGTTGTATAGCTATGTCTCCTTGGTTGCCCCTACTCCCATGTCGGTCCTCATCCTCGGAGCCAGCGGAACGGGCAAGGAGTATGTCGCGCGTCGCATCCATGAGCTTAGCCCCAGGGCAGGCAAGCCATTCTTCGCGCTTGATTGCGGAGCCATCCCCAAGGACGTCGCCGCCTCGGAATTTTTCGGTCATGTGAAAGGAGCGTATACAGGGGCCGAGGACGACAAGAAAGGCGCTTTCGAGATGGCAAACGGCGGCACGCTGTTTCTCGACGAGATGGGCAACCTTAGCTATGAGGTGCAAGTGCAACTGTTGCGGGCCTTGCAGGAACGCAAGGTGCGGCCATTGGGCAGCAACAAGGAGATAGAGGTCGACATACGCCTTGTCTGCGCCACCAACGAGAACCTTGCAGAGCGCGTGGCGGAAGGAGCCTTCCGCGAAGACCTGTTTCACCGCATCAACGAGTTTACCATTTACATGCCGGAGTTGAAACAGCGAGGCTCTGATATTTTTTTATTTGCCGACCTCTTCATAAGGCACGCCAACAAGGAGCTCAACCGGCAAGTGGAGGGACTTGACGACAAGGCGAAGGCTATGATTGCGTCCTACGGCTGGCCCGGCAACCTGCGAGAGCTGAACAATGTGATGAAGCGCGCCACGCTGCTTGCCACGGGAAGGTATATTGGCGTGAAGGAACTGGAGCAGGGCATGGCCCACATACAGGTGCCGACGGCCATGCGGCCACCGACGACACTACACGACGAGCAGACCGAGCGGCAACGCATTGAGGCCGCATTGAATGCCGCGGGAGGCAACAAGAGCAAGGCGGCGCAAATGCTTGCCGTGGACCGAAAGACGCTATACAACAAGATGAGGAAATATGGCATGTAGCGATATTTGATAGGCTTCATCATCATTGGGTAGGTGGAAAAAACAACACGCTTCTTATGCACAAAAACAACATCCCCGTTAAGGTCTCCATAGGATATGCCGCCGTTGCCATAATCATGGTTTTGGCGATAGCCCTTGTATATGGCAACACGAAGAGCATCATAGCCATAAACCAAGCCTCGAAAGAGTATATCGCGAAGAAGAACACCGCCGACAGCACCATGACTTCGCTCCTTAAAGAGGAACAGGAAAACCTGCGGCAGCTATCTGATGCCATGGCCGGGAAGCCAGACAAGAACTACCTGCGCGAGAAGGTGAACAGCCTGAATACGGGTAAGGATTCCGTGGTGGTGCATTCCAAGGCCCCGCAAACCCACGAGGCGAAAAGCACGACGGTGGAAGTGGTGAAGACGCGCAAGGGCTTTTTCCGCCGGCTGGCAGATGCCTTCAAGAAGGAGCACGCCGAGACATTGAGCGTGAAGAAAGACAGCAATATGGCCGTGGTGGACACTGTGGTCACACCGGTGAACGTGGCGGAAAACGTGGCCGACATACTCCAGCAGATAGAAAAGAAAGAGAACCACGAGAAGCGAAGCCATGCCGACAACATGAACAAGGAGGTGGAAGACCTCAAGGTCGTGAGCACGCAATTGGCACTACGCTCCGCCAGGCAGTTGAGCGACGTGCACCAAAAGGAGCGTGGAGCCATGCAGCGGGCCATCAGCCAGGCCATGGAAGCTCGTCGTGACCTGTTGTGGCAAATGGGGTTGTTGGCCATTGTCACCATCGCCGCTGTCATGGTGCTGATAGTCGTCATCTGGCGCGATAGCAAAAAGGAACGTGAGTATCAAGAGAGCCTCGAGGCCGCCAATGAGGAAATCCAGTGCGTCATGAACCAGCGCGAGCGGCTGCTGCTGACCATCACGCACGACATCAAGGCTCCGGCGGCTTCCATCGCAGGCTTCATAGACTTGATGGGCGATTACGTGAGCAGCCGGAAAGGCATGGAGTGTCTTCATAATATCAAGAACTCGGCCGTTCATCTGTCTCGTCTCGTCGCCTCGCTGCTCGACTATCACCAGTTGGAGAATGGGCTTATGAAAGTTCGCCCCACCACATTCTCCTTGGTTCGCTTAGTGGCCGAATGTGTTGAGGGAATGCGACTGAGGGCCGAGGAGAAGGGGTTGCGTCTCTCGTATGACACCACGAAAGCTGAAGGGCTCTTCCTGGCCGACGCCTTTCGCATCAGGCAAATCTTGGACAACCTGGTGGGCAACGCCATCAAATACACTGATTGTGGCGGCGTGACTGTCAAAGCTCTGGTTTCCAAGGTAATGGGCAAGCATCAGCTCACCTTGAGCGTGAAAGACACGGGCAAGGGCATGACCACGGAAGACAAGCGCAAGGTGTTTCAGGCTTTCGCGCGACTGGGAAACGCGCAAGGCATTGAGGGAGCGGGATTGGGACTGTCGATAACGAAGGAACTGGTGGCGCTGCTGGATGGGGAGATACATGTAAATTCTACTGTCGGCAAGGGTTCAATATTCACGGTCACTATTCCCGTGGAGCCATCCAAAGAAGAGACGACAAAGAAAGACGCGAGAAAAGCGTTTGCCAATCACAAGATATTGATTCTCGACGACGACAAGCTGCAATTGCAGCTCATTCAGGAGATGTTGCGCCGTATCGTGGACGACTCTTGGCGGGTGTTCGCTTGCGGCCATGTGGTCGACGCCCTCACCACCTTGCACAATGAGCGACCGGCCTTGATGCTGATGGACATTGAGATGCCTGAGATGAATGGCACGGAGATGATAAGGCATGTCAACCATGCCCAGATGACGGTGGTGGCCATGACAGCTCACGACAACAGCATAAAGGGTCAATTGTTAGAGGCCGGGTTCGACGATTGCCTCTTCAAGCCTTTTGGCATTGACCAGTTGGCAAGGATATTGGGAAAGGAAGCCAAGGGACAAGTAGTGGCAGACGACACCACGCCGACGGACGGGCCGTCTTCCCGTTTCGACTCGCTTGTCGCCTTTGCCGGAGGCGATGAGGATGCCGCGAGGGAAATCGTCAGTACGGTAAAGGAAGAACTGGCAAGGCATTTATCTGACTTGAAGGAAATGCGTGAGTCGGCAATCTTGCCCGTAGAAAACATAGGAAAGGTTGCCCACAAGCTCTTGCCCATAGCCTCCATGACGCGAATGGAGAGTGTTGAGGCTTTGACCGCCTTGTCTCCGGAGCGCATCCACGGAATAGGGGAGGGGCAAATCAGGGAATACTTGAAAATGGTGATAAACGAACTTCAAGACATCCTTGCCCACGACCTGTAAACCTCGTCTGCGACCTGTTACCTTTACACGAGCGGTAAACCTTGTCCACTATGCGTAAATGGCCGCGCGACGCGTCGCAGACGGTCTACATCTTGCGGTCTAAGCGATTGCGCCATAGGTATTTCCTTGTCTCATGCACGATTACGCCGTTCAAAAGCAGCAGTGAGATGAGGTTTGGTATAGCCATCAAGGCGTTGGTGCAGTCGGACAGGTTCCACACGACATTGAGGTTTGCCACGCTTCCCGCGAATATGGAGATAATGAACAACACGCGATAGACCAGCATCCAGCTTTTGCCCTTCAGATACTCAACGGCGCGCTCGCCGTAATAGCTCCAACCAAGGATGGTGCTGAAGGCAAACGTGAGGAGACCGAAGCTCAACAGAGGCTTGCCCACGTAGGGAATCTTGTCGAAAGCCATCTTGGTCAGCGTGGCTCCGTCGGTGTAAGAGATGTCCGGGTAGGCAAGGATGCTGCTTACGATGACCACACCCGTGATGGCGCAGATGACGACGGTGTCCCAAAACGTACCGGTGCTTGACACCAACGCTTGTCTTACGGGGTTGCGTGTGCGGGCCGCGGCGGCCACGATGGGTGCGGAACCCATGCCCGACTCGTTGGAGAAAAGACCGCGTGATATGCCATACCGGGCTGCCAACATCACTGACGTGCCCGCGAAACCGCCACTGGCGGCTTGTGGGGAAAAGGCGGATTCGACAATCAACTTTATGGCGGGCCATACGTAGCTGCCGTTGACACTGAGGATGTATATGCACCCCATGACATAGAAGAGTGCCATGAACGGCACCAAGAAACCGCACACCCTGGCTATGCTTTTTACGCCGCCCAAGACCACGGCTGCTACAAGCAGGCTTACGGCAATGCCCACGATGGTTGTTGGCACACCATAGGCCTCGTGCGTGATAGTGGCTATGGCATTGGCCTGAACAGTGCTGCCTATGCCGAACGACGCGCAAGCGGTGAATATGGCGAAGAGCACGGCCATCCATTTCCAGCCCAAGCCTTTCTCGAGCGCGTACATCGGCCCTCCCAGCATCCTGCCGTCGGCTGTCGTCTCACGATACTTTATTGCCAACAGGCCTTCTCCGTATTTGGTCGCGATGCCGAAAACGCCGGTGAGCCAACACCAGAACACCGCGCCAGGACCTCCCAGCGATATGGCGGTGGCCACGCCCACGATGTTGCCCGTGCCGATGGTGGCGGCAAGCGCGGTGGCCAAGGCCCCGAATTGTGACACGTCGCCAGAGGCATCTTTGTCTCGTTTCACCGACAATTTTATGGCTTTCAGTATCTTCAGCTGTGGGAAACGAAGGCGGATGGTGAGAAAGACATGGGTGCCAAGCAATAAGGCAATCATGGGCCAGCCCCACAGAAGGCTACTTAGAGTGGTGAAAAATGCGTTCAGGTAATCCATATACTTTGCGTGTGCTAAGTGTTGTTTTGTCAGGAAAACATGGAAAATGCTCCCTTATTGCAACTTTTGACTGCAAAGTTAGCGTTTTTATTTAATAATTAAGCCATAAAACAATTAAAATGTAATATTATGGTGCTTGATAGTTGCATTAGGCGGTCGAGCATAGACGATTATCAGATATGATGGCATAAGACAAGCCGCGTCTCAGCGTGGATTCCAGTGGCTTCCTGGATTTTGGGGTGATTGGCGCTTTGCAGGGGCCGCCCCAGCAAAGCGCCAAATACGCCAATTTAATAGGGGTAATAATAGTTTACAAATGGTCGTCTGAGAATCGATTTTTTTCAACCAAGTTGTCTCTTGGTCGTAAATGACGCGATTATGGGGCGTTTGGTAAGTTGTTGATTATTAAAGGCTTGTAGACTTTGTAGTTCTTAGGTGTTGCCGATGCGCTTATTTAGCGCTGCCGTTACGGTGCAATCGCGTCGCCGTTACGGTGTAATCGCGTCGCCGTTACGGTGCAATCGCGTTGCCGTTACGGTGTAATGGCGACGCGATTGCACCGTAACGGCAAAAGGTTTTGGCCAAAAACGGGCTTGCGATGCTGCAAAGGGGCACCTTGAAGCCGTTTTTCCGCTCTAAAAGCACCTGCTTCCAAGTGTTAAATTTTGGCAATAATACTTTACATTTCGACGTTGGCGCATATTGCCGTCAATGCGGTTTCCACGTTCTGCTTCCTTGAAGTCAACGCTCGAACTCTACTTCTCCGAAGAATTTAGGGCAATGGAAGTCAGGGCTTGGCACGTCGATTGGGTTCCACGACAGGAAGTGGACCTTGCGGAGCTTGTCGCCACACTTGTAGAAGTTGGCACGGATGGTCTTGCCCGAGAGGTCGGTAATGTGGTGATTGTAGAAAGCTGATACCGGAACCACAAGCACCAGTTGCCATACAGCCGGCGCGTCTTTTTCTTCGAAAGGTTGGCACCCCAACGACGACCAACGCCTTACGGTGTCGAGCACCTGCTGCGTGGCACGCTCGCGATTCTCGCGTTCCGGCCCACAGCCGATGAGCATGTGGCCCGCGCAGTTGCATTCTATGTTGTAGTAAAGGTCGTCGCCAGCAGGAACTGAGAAAAACTCGCAGCACGAGTCTTCCCACACGTTGCCATCGTCGGCTGCCACGGCCCTCACCGAGTCTTCCGTCACACGGTAGTTGAGCACTATGCTTTGCCCCGTGTGGGCAATGCGAAACTCCACCTTGGGCGTGTAGGGAAAGTCGGCCGCCCAGTTGTTGGTGTCGATAGCCGTGAACGCCACGCCCTCGGCGTCGAGCAACGCGGGCACGTCTTGCAATTGCTCAGGAAGCTTTGATGATAAAATATGTTTTGCTGAAATCTTTTTCATGTGTAATCTCAGTTGTTTTACGCTAATCCCTCATTTAGCTTTTTGTTCGCCCACAAGCACGAGGCACAGCTTGCGCTGCAGCACGTGCGCGTCGAGGACCGACATCTCCGAGTTGAGGAAGGCGAAGCACAGGTCATGGCCGTTGGCCCCCTTGCAGTAGCCGGCGAGCGACGATATGCCGTAAGGATGCGACAACGTGCCCGTCTTGCCATGTATTTGCCCCTTCAGCCTTGGGTCGTAAAGCAGTCTGTGCAGCGTGCCGTCGACTCCTGAGATGGAGAGGTTGCGCATGAGCTGCTCGTGGATGGGCTTGTGGTGATAGCCAAACTTGAGCACGGCTACGAGGCTCTTTGGCGACAAGTGGTTATTGGTGCAGAGGCCGCAACCGTCGTGAACGACCAGCGCCGTGTCGGTGAGGTGCAGAGAGTCGCGCATGAACGCCCTGATGTATCCCACGCCAGCTGAGGCGAGAGCGTCGGCCGAGCCATTGTTGTTTGGCTTGACGGCGTTGCCCAATGTGTAGAGTAGGCTTGTGGCCTTGGTGTTGCTGGAGTTCTTCCACATGAACTTCGTGACGGCACTAACCGGACAAATCACGCGAAAGCGGCCTCTCCACTTGTTGGCGTTGTCTCTCTCTGGCGCGACGTGCTCGAAACCGTCTTTTATCTTTATGCCAGAAGCGTTGAGCGCGGTCTTTAAGGCTTTCTCCACGGCGTCGGGGCCCTTGAACAGGATGCCATATTTAGAAAAGGAGAGATCCCAAGGAAACCAGTGTTGCTCTGCCTTGACCTTTTCCTTGAGCTTGAGGTTCAGGAAGCACTTGCCATCCACTTGTCTGACACCCATCCGGCGCAGATGGCGCGCGAACATCCTCATGTCTTCAGCCTTGAGCAAAGGGTCAAGGCCAGCCATGAGCATTATGTCGCCCCGCAGCGTGTCTTTCACGATGTTGCCCCTGGTATATAGCGTGGTGCGGTACGAATAGTTGGCGCCAAGCTTGTTGAGCGCGGCTACACCGGCGAGCACCTTCGTGCATGATGCCACTGGCTGCGCGTGGTCAATGTTCTCGGCGGTGACAGGTTTGTCGGCGGTGAGGTCGTAGACGTAAAGCCCGAACTTGCCCTTTACGCGAGGTTGGGCGCAAAAAGCCTTGAGGCGTGACTGGAGAGCCGTGTCCACGGTCATCGCCACGGGCTTCTCTTTTTTCTTCACGTCTTTCTTGCCCTCCTTGCCTCCGCATGCCGAAATCAGCGCGCAGAGGGCCAGGGCAAGCACGGGTCTTATCGAATGGTATAGTCTCATTTGCGGTATTAATTCATTTCAATAGTTTCGCGAGTAAGCTTACATGGAGAGCTTCGACGACCCCTTTGCCTTGAGGCTCATGTCGAGGGCCTTGACGCTGTGGGTCAGCGCGCCAAAGGAGATGAAGTCCACTCCGGCCTTGGCATACGGAATCATGGTGTCGAAGGTGATGCCACCCGACGATTCCGTCTCTATGTGGGCCGGCGTTCCGTCGGCGTTCTTGGCGGCGTGTACGAGTTCCACGGCCTTTACCGTGTCGGCAGGCGTGAAATTGTCGAACATGATGCGGTCGGGCAGGTCCTTCAGGGCTTCGTTAAGCTCTGCGAAGTCGCGCACCTCGCATTCTATCTTCAAGTCGAGGCCCTTGTCCTTGCAATATTGGCGCGCGCGGGTTATGGCGTTGTGCACGCCACCGCAGAAGTCGATGTGATTGTCCTTGAGCAGGATCATGTCGAAGAGACCTATGCGGTGGTTCATTCCGCCTCCGATGCGCACGGCCTCTTTCTCCAGCATGCGCATGCCCGGCGTGGTCTTGCGCGTGTCGAGGACGCGCGTCTTAGTGCCCGCGTCGATAAGAGCCTGCTGGTAGCGGTGGGTCATGGTGGCTATGCCGCTCATGCGCTGGCAGATGTTGAGCATGAGGCGCTCGGTGGTGAGGAGGCTCTGCTCGCGTCCGCTTACCGAGAGCACGATGTCGCCTGGGCGCACGTGGTCGCCGTCGTGCATGTGCATGGTCACTTTCAGGTCAGGGTCGAAGCGGCTGAACACTTCCTTGGCAGCGCGCTCGCCGGCGAAGATGCCCTCTTCCTTTATCATCAGTTCGCTCTCGCCCATGGCGTCGGCGGGGATGCAGCATAGGGTGGTGTGGTCGCCGTCGCCAATGTCCTCGGCAAATGATAGGTCGATAAGACGGTCGGTAAGTTCTTTTTCTGTTTGCTTGTAGTTCATGTGAATGATGTTTTAATGTCGGGTTAAGGTGATTTTATCAAGAGAGGCTCAGCATTTTCTCTATTGGCTTTACCGCCTCGCGGGCTATGTCCTCAGGGATTGTCACTTGCGGCTGGAGCGTTTCCAGGCATTTGATGATCTTCTCCAAGGTGTTGAGCTTCATGAACTCGCATTCGTTGCAAGCGCACGACGCGGGTATGCCGCCCTCGGCTTTCGTGGCGCCAATGCCGTTCTCGCCCTCCGTGACCTCTGGAGGCACGGGTATGAACTCTTGGTTGGGGCACTGCTTGCTCAGCTCGAACAGTATGCCGGCCTCGGTAGCCACGAAAAACTGTTTCTGCTCTGGGTGAGCCTTGGCGTAGGTGAGCATGCTCGCCGTGGAGCCTTTCACGTCGGCCAAGGCGAGCACGGGAGCCTTGCACTCAAGGTGCGCCATGACGATGGCGTCGGGATATTGCTTCTTCAAGGCGAGTATGGCGTTGACGGAGAACTTCTCGTGTACGTGGCAACCGCCGTTCCAGAGTAGCATCTGGCGACCGGAGATGGAGTTGATGTAGTTGCCGAGGTTGTAGTCGGGACCGAAAATCAGTTTCTCGTCCTTGGGCAGACTGTTGATGACCTTCACGGCATTGCCAGAGGTGACGCAACAGTCGGACAGGGCCTTCACCGCCGCCGTGGTGTTGACATAGCTTATTACCTTGTATCCGGGATGCTCTTTCTTGTATTGTGCAAGGTCGTTGGCCTTGCAGCTGTCGGCAAGCGAGCAGCCGGCTGATGGGTCTGGCTCAAGCACAATCTTGTTTGGCGAGAGCAGTTTGCATGTCTCTGCCATGAAATGCACGCCGCACATCACCAGCACGGGAGCGTCGGTATCTGCGGCCTTGCGCGCCAAGGCAAGTGAGTCGCCAATGAAGTCGGCAACCTCTTGTATCTCAGGACGTGTGTAGTAATGGGCGAGGATGAGGGCGTGGCGCGAATTGGCTAATTCTTTAATTTTATTTTTCAAAGATTCTATTGATTCCATGGTTGCTTGGCATGTGTTTATTTTTCCGTAGGCTTGTCGGTGCGTGGGTAGTCTATGTTGTAGTGCAGTCCGCGGCTCTCGTGTCGCTCTATGGCCTGGCGCGTGATGAGATAGCCCACGTTTATCATGTTGCGGAGCTCACAGATGTCGCGTGTTGGCTTGACGCGGCGGAAGAGGTCCTCAGTCTCCTCGTAGAGCATGTCGAGGCGGGTCCACGCACGCTTCAAGCGGAGGTTGGAGCGCACGATGCCCACGTAGGTAGACATCACCTGTCCCACCTCTTTCTCATCCTGCGTGATGAGCACCTTCTCCTCATTGGTGAGCGTTCCGAAGTCGTTCCACTCTGGCACGTCCTCCTCGAAATGGTAGTTGTCTATGTTCTCGATGGCGTGCTCGGCAGCGCTCTTGGCGTAGACCACAGCCTCGATGAGCGAGTTGGAAGCCAGTCGGTTGCCGCCGTGCAGGCCTGTGCATGAGCACTCGCCCACGGCATAGAGGCGATGTATGGAGCTCTCGGCGTTGAGGTCCACCTTGATGCCGCCACACATGTAGTGGGCCGACGGACATACCGGTATCATCTGCTTGGTGATGTCGATGCCGATGGACAGGCATTTCTCGTAGATATGCGGGAAATGCTTCTTCGTTTGCTCCGGGTCTTTCATCGTCACGTCGAGGCACACGTGGTCGAGACCGTGGATCTTCATCTCGTGGTCTATGGCGCGTGCCACGATGTCGCGTGGCGCGAGCGACAGGCGCGGGTCATATTTCTGCATGAACTCCGTTCCGTCGGGCAACTTGAGTATAGCTCCATATCCGCGCATGGCCTCCGTGATGAGGAAGGCAGGGTGCGTCTCTGCCGGGTTGTAGAGCACGGTGGGGTGGAACTGCACGAACTCCATGTCTTTCACCGTGGCCTTGGCGCGATAAGCCATCGCTATGCCGTCGCCCGTGGCTATTTCCGGGTTTGACGTCGTGGCATAGACCGCGCCCGTGCCACCTGTTGCCATGAGGGTGACGCGAGAGAGATACGTGTCCACTTTCTGAGTCTCTGGGTTAATGACATAAGCGCCATAGCACTCGATGTCGGGCGTGCGGCGTGTCACCTCCTGGCCGAGATGGTGCTGGGTGATTATCTCCACGGCGAAGTGGTTTTCGAGCACCGTTATGTCGGGGTTGCTTTTGACGGCTGCCATCAAGCCACGTTGAATCTCGAAGCCCGTGTCGTCTTGGTGGTGCAGGATGCGGAACTCAGAGTGTCCGCCCTCGCGATGCAGGTCAAACGATCCGTCATCTTTCTTGTCGAAGTTGACACCCCACTTCACGAGATCCTTTATGGCGTCGGGGGCGTTGCGCACCACATGCTCAACGGCCTTGGGGTCGGAAAGCCAGTCGCCAGCCACCATGGTGTCGTGGATGTGCTTGTCGAAGTTGTCCACGGCGAGGTTGGTGACCGAGGCTATGCCGCCCTGCGCCTTCGCGGTGTTGGCCTCGTCGAGAGTGGTCTTGCAGATGATGGCGATAGAACCCTTATGGGCATTGGCTACTTTGAGTGCAAAGCTCATACCGGCTACGCCACCGCCGATGATGAGGAAATCGTAATGATATGTCATGTGACTCTGGAGAATATTTACTTAGTTGTGTTGTTTCTTTTTTATGATGACGAGCATTACCGCCGAGAGTATCAGTATGATGCCTATTGCCAGGCGGAGGGTGAACTCCTCGCCGAAGAGCGTGCAGGATATCACCACCGCGGTGAGCGGCTCCAGGGCTCCCATTATCGCCGTAGGCGTGGATCCGATGCTCTTTATGGCCACGTTGATGAGGAAAAGACTGAGCACCGTGGGCAGCAATGCCAGCTGTATGCCCCAAATCCATTGAGTGCCATGGAGCACTTGCAGGGCCTCACCCTTCAATGCCATGAACGCCATGATGCATATCCACCCGAAGAAGATGACCCACGCGGTGAACTTCACGCTTGACATGCCCTGTACCTTGAACTGCTTTACGTAGACTATGTAAAGGGCGTAGAGCAGGGAAGAGAACAGCACAAGCAGCACGCCTGTAGACGACAGCGTGTCGCTTCCCGAGTCTCCGCCACGGTAAAGCAAAGCTATGCCGGAGATGGCAAGCACTATGGCAAAGGTCGTGCGCCAACTGACGCGCTCATGGTAGAACATCACCATGATGAGGGCCGTCATGATGGGGTAGGAAAAGAGTATGGTTGAGGCTATGCCGGCGTTCATATAGTGGAAACTCTCGAAGAGCGTCAGCGACGACATGGCGAACATCATGCCGAGCACGGCGAGCTTGATGGCGTGTCCACGCTTTATTTTCAGCGATTCGCCACGCATGATAAGCCATAGGAAAAAAATGGCCACGGAGAGGCCGTAACGATAAAACAAGACGTTGCCAGAGGTGATGCCGTCAGCGTAAAGTGGCAACGCGCCTAAGGGATTGGTGCCGTAGAAAATAGCCGCGAAGATGCCGGCGGCGAATCCCGTAACCGCTGATGATGCATTGATGTCCTTGTTTGTAAATCGCATGAAGACTGACACTTTCTTACGAAAGGCAAAGTTACTGATTTTATTTTGTTTATCCAAGAAGTTTTTGAGCAATTATATCAGTTCATGCTCATGGCGGAACATGTAAATATTTGTTGCCATGGAAAGCCGGTGGCATATCACGGCTAAGGCCAATTGGCGCTCGCGTCGTGTTCCGGTGAACAGCCGTAACGGCTCGGTATGTAGGTGTATAAACGAAAAATCTGAAAATCGCCGTGCGCGTCAAACTGTGGCTTGACGTCCACGATAAACGATTTTCAGATTTATTTCGGAGTTGGATAATTTCACAATCCCCAGTCGATAAGCATCTCGGCTTTGGTTGCCGACTCCACCTTCTTCTCCGTCTTGCCGGGGAGGTTGCAGAAGAAGTCGATGCCGGTGAGCTTCTCCAGTTCGTCTATTGACACTACGTAGTTTGACAGGTGCTTGTCGTTGTTCTTCTTGTGCTCAAACCACAGTCCGATGGCCTTGTATTGTCCGTCCTTGACGGCGAGTATCGCGGCGAAGAAATATTTTGGCACGATGAGCTTGTTCTTTGCGTAACCAGCTATTTGCGAGCTCTTGTCTATCGTGCCGCCCTTGCAAACATAGAGCATGTCGCGATACTTTGAGGTGTTCCAGACTGTGCGGAGCCGGCTCTCCATTGTGGCCCAGACGCCCGTGTTGAAGCCTTTGACCTGTGGCTGCATGTTGCTGAGGTAGAAAGTCTGCTCGTTGGCCTCCTTGGAGTTCAGCCTGTCGGCCGATGGGCAGATGTGCCCACGGTCATAGCCTGAGTCATGGTAGTCGTAAAGTGTCGTGCGATACTGTTCCGGTATGTCCTTGTCTTCCTGGAATGGGTCACCGCCCCATGATGTCGTGCCCCAGTTTTTGCGGTTCCAGTTCTTTGTGCTGGTTCTCGCGTCCATTTCATAGCACGTCCAGCGTTGCGCCTTCTTGTCGCAATCCCATTCCACGGAGAAGTTCACGCCATACTCCGTGGTGCTGTGCACCACTACGAGGTTGTTGCCGTCGGTCTTGACGTGGGGGAACTCAAGGCGTGCGTAGTTGCTGTTTTGCTTTGTGGGGTTGGCGTTGTCGTTGGCCCCTGTCTCGGTTCCCTTGCTTGGCTTGGGCAGGTTGTCGCTCTCCGAGCATGCGGTGAAGAGTGAGGCTAACACGAGCAGCATCCATGCCGCCGACTTCCAATGGTTCTTCATGGTGAATGTAAATTAACAGGTTCTGCCTAATAAGCAGAAAATGCGGCCGGACGCATATGCAACTACGTCCGACCGCATTTTCAAATGTCTTTATGCTTGTAGAATAAAGTATTACTTCTTCAGCTTGCCGTAGCGGTTCATGAAGCGGTCCACGCGACCTGCCGTGTCGACGAGCTTGCTCTTGCCCGTGTAGAATGGGTGAGAGCTGCTTGAGATTTCTACCTTGACCACTGGGTAAGTCTCGCCTTCAAACTCTACTGTGTCTGTAGTCTTGCATGTAGACTTTGTAAGGAACATATCGCCGTTGGACATGTCCTTGAACACGACGGGGCGATAGTTTTCTGGATGAATACCTTTTTTCATTTTGTTCTTTTATGTAACTTGTTAATAATGTGCTAATGCTATATCGTGTGCAAAGTTACGAAGAATATTCACATCTGCCAAGGAATTGGGAAGATATTTTATTTTTCTGTTTGGTTTATTCTGTTTTCATGGAAGGGTGCGGCCCTTGCACGTTAATACCGGCAATACCAATTGTACATTCGAATCAAGGACCACGTACATAAAAAATCCCATCATCTTTTTTGCTGATGATGGGATTGCTAAAAATAATATTTATTATTTAATCACGCTCGTTGAGCCAAGTGTCAGTGTGAAGTCGTCAATCAAGACATCGCCGCCAGGTTTCTTGCTGTTCATTATGACGAGGCTGTAGGTGCCTTCCTCGGTGATGGTAAACTTGTAAGTGACCTTCACCCATGTCGTGTTGGTTAAGTCGTTGACATAATCGCCATAGATATAGTTGCCGACTTTGCCATCGGTAACAGGTACATAACCTGGGCGAACAGATCCACCTGTTGAGGTAGCGGCTTTTACATAGAACGTCATGGTGTATTCGCCTGCCTTCAATGTCATTTCCTTGTAGCCGAGACGTTTGTTGGCAGAAGTTGTTCCCGTCACTTTGACAGAATATTTCCCGCCGTGTGCGTCGGTGCTTTGGCTGAGCGTGGCGTTGCCTGCTGTGGACGTGGTCTTCCAATTGTTTGGCTGGCCGCTTGTCCAGTTCTCAAAGTCACCGTTGGCAGCATTGGTGTCGCCTGTGTCGCCACCACCTGAAGTTCCACCGCCATTGCTCTTCAATGAAACGAGGTAGGCCTTGCCTTGTGCGGTCTCTGGGGTGTTACCCATGTAGTTGGTAACCTTGCCACATACCACGACTTCGTCGCCAGGGTTCAGCGTTGCGCCGGAAGCGTATTTCTCATTATTCAAATAAAGCGCGCGGAAGACGTAGAACTGGTTGTCGGCCTTGCCGTCATCGGAGATGTAGAAAGTAGCGTTGCCAAACTGGGTGCCGTATTGCTCCTTCACTGAAACAACCTTGCCCTTGATGTAAATGTCTTTGGCTGACTCCGCGCCTGAAGCGAGAGAAGATGTGTATTTGTTGGCTGCCACGCTGTTGTAGGGGTTGTCCTTGGTTCCGTCGCCAGTGGCCTCGCCCTCAGCGGGCGTGTCGGGTGTGGTGCCGCCCTCTGTCTTGCCATTGAGGCTGTAGATGTAGCTTGTGCCCTTGCCCACGGTCTCCGGGGTGTTGCCCATGTAGTTGGTGAACTTGCCATAGACCACCACGGTGTCGCCAACCTCCAGCTTGTCGCTGGCGGTGAACTTGCGGTTGCCGAGGTAATAGCTTTGGAAGATGTAAATCTCGTTGTTGCCGTCGTCGGTGATATAGTAGTTGGCGTTGCCAAACTGCTCGGTCTCTATTTGCTTAATCTGCTTAACCGCGCCCTTCACGTAGATGGCGGTAGGTGTCACCTCGCCAGAGGCAAGAGCGTTTATAACTTTCAGGGCTGCGGTCACGTTGTAAGGGTCGGCCTGCGTGCCGGTTCCCTTTGCCACGGTCTCGGTTGATGGCTCGTCGCCTTTGGGGTTATCTCCAGGCTGCTCGTAAGGCATGGGCACGTCGGAGCATGCCGCGAACGAAAGAAGGGCAGCGAAGGCAAATGCAAGTTTAAAAATCGCTTTCATATTTATTCTTGTGTTTTATTCGTGTGAGTGTTTGTGTGTTTATTGTTGGTTGCCCAATGGCACGCGTGGCCTTATTGCTTCACCACGATGTCGCTGGTCTTGCGTATGAGGATTTGCCAAGTGGAGTTGTATCGTGTGGCAATGCCAGTGATGTCGCACTTCAGCTTCTTCTTCGCCACGTTGTCGTAAGGCAGGGTTATGGCGGCGAAATCGGCGTAGGTGCTCGTCCTGATAACCACTTTCGAGCCATAACCGTCGAGCTCCTGGTTCACGGCGTTGCCGGTGGAGGTGCCAGTGGAGAATGTCGACTTGCCGTCGGCCTCCTTGAACGTTACGTCTTTCAAGGTGACGAGCTTGGCGCAGTTGTCATCCATCTTGTTTTTGATTGTGCTGAAGTCGACGGGCTGAATCAGCGAGGCGTCTGGCGAGCCGAGGATCTTGAAGTGTTTTGCCCAGATGTCTTTCTGCATGCGGCCTATGCTGTTGCCGTTGTAGGGCGCGCCTATCTCTGGCTGCTTGCGGTAGCTGCCGATGTAGAGCCCCTTGAGATCTACGAGAATCTCGCTGCCCTCGGCAAGGTATCCGTTCAAGCCGCCCTCGTTTATGGCGATGATAATGGCCGCGGTGTTGTCTTGCAGCGTCACCTGCTTATAGATGTTGCCGCCCACGTCGTTGCCAGTGATACGGCCCTTTATCATGATGTCCTCGTCTATCTGCTTGTTTTTGTCGGTCGACTCGAATAATACTTTCTCTTTCTTGTATTTATTTATGAGCTCAGCTATGGTGATGACGTTCTGCTCCGTCAGGCTGTTGTTGCCATAAGGCGCTGCGCCATTGAAGTCGGGCTCGTCCCAGTCGCCGTTCATGCACGATGAGAAAAGCGTGCACGCCAAGGCAAAGATCAGGAGGTATGTCGTCTTTATATTAATTGTGTTCTTCATGGTTCTCACCTTTGTTTAGAGTTTATATGTTATGTTGAGCATGCCGTTGATGCCGTTCACATAGAACTTCTTCGGGTTATTGATGAAGTTGTAGGTTCTAATGGCCTCTCCGCTGTCGTCGTACGACTGGCGGTTCTGCTCCATGCCACCGGTCACGATCTTGCGATTGTTGAGAATGTTGGTGAGCGTGAGGTTGATAGACATCTGGTGCTTGCCGATGTATATGCTCTTGCCGATTGATGCGTCGAGCATGAAGCCACCCTTGCCCTTGGCCTGCGACGGAACCTTTGAGAGGTCGCGCATGGGCTTGTTGTCCTCGTCTACGATGGTGTTGCCGTTCTCGTCCTTTGCGATAGGGAGGTTGGAGTAGTAACGGCTGACAGGAGTATAATAAAGGTATATGCGGTCGTAATAGTTGCCGATAAGGTCGAGATACCAGCCGTTGGTGTTGTAAGACAGGTCGATGGAGTAGGCCGACAGCGGCGTTCCGCCCTCGCGCATGTTCTTGTTGACCACGATGTCATCGTAGTATTTGCCGTCATCGGATAGCATGTAGCGCACGTTGGCGTTGTTGGCATACTTGGCCTCGCTGACAGTGGCAAGGGTCTTGATGCTGAACGCGGACGTCACCTTGAAGTCAAGGCCGAGCTCCACGCCATAGTAATGCTTGTTGATGCCCGAAAGCGACACGTAAGAGAACGAGTTGGCGTTGTCATAGTAGAACATGCTGTATTCCGTGACATCCTGAAGGCGAGAGTAGTAGCCCTGGATGTTGGCGTGCAGCCAGCTTGTCTGGTATTGATAGCCCACCTCGGCCGACAATATCTTCTCGGTAGAGAGGTCTTTCACGAAGTCGTTGTTGATTTGCGGAGAGGCGAACGCCACGTTGGCCGTTGGCGCCTTCCACTCATATCCGCCACCGAGGTAGATGGTGTTGCCACGTCCGGCGTTGATGCTGATGCCGGCCTTGCCGCCTCCGTCGAGGAAGTAAGCCTTCTCGCTCTTGCCATACGAGTTGTTGGCCGCGAGACCGTTGCGCATCTTTCCCTCGCGCTGCAACGACGTGCCGCCAATGCGTCCGCTTACGAACAGCTTTGCGCGGTCGAGGCTAAGCTCGTATCCCGTCCATGCCTGCGCGCGGTTCACGAAGACGTTGTAGTCGTAGCCGAAGCGGTCGCCTTCCTTCACGAGCTTTGGCGTGCTGCCGTCGTTGAGGTCGTAGAACGCCTCCGGGGCAGTCTCGGTGTAGGTGCCGATGACATAATAGTTGGAGTTGTGGAAAGAGGTTGCTCCCATCAGGTCTTCCATGGTCTGGTAGTGCATGCCCTTGTTGGTGCTGAGGTTCACGCCGACGTTGAGCGAGCTGCTTGACGAGAAGTCCTTGTGGAGCGACGATGAAAGGCTGAAGGCGAGCTGGTCGTCGTGGTAAGCCTGCTGGTAATACATGGCGTCAGCGCCCTGTGCCGATGCCATCTTGTTGGAATAATAAAGCTTGTCCCAGTTGATTTGCCTGTTGGCCTTCGACGACCTGAAGAAGTCGACGGCGGCCTGCCAAGAATCGAGGGCCGACGGCGTGTTGGTGTCGCTGTCGTCCTTGTCCCATACATTATAAAAATAGCTTGGCATGAGGCTATAATAGTCTGGTGCGGGGTTGGTGGCGTTGTTGTAGTTGAGGCGTGTGCTGCTGTACATGGCATACTTGCCCAGCAGCGACGTGGTCAGCTTGGTGTTGTCGTCGATTTTGAAGTCCCAGGTCAACAAGGCCGCCGGCGCGAAGTCGTTGACCACGCGTGAGTTTCGCTTCTTGCCGTCTTGGTATCCCCAGTTGGGGTTGTAGTTGTAGTTGTTTGCGAGCCAATACATCTCGTCGGTCGACGCGCTCTGCGTGGCACGCTCAGTGGGGTTGCCCCACGTGACAAGCGACAGCGAGTGGCGGTTGGAGAACACCTTTTCCAACCCGAGGAAATAGCTCAGCGAGTTGTAGAACATGCCTTCCACGTAGCCGCGGTTTGCCCATCGGTAAGTCAAGGCTGCCGACCACGCCCAACCGTTGTTGTTGAGGCCGGAGTTGTAAGAGTACATGGCGCGCGCCGTGTAGTTGCGGTTGGCGCCGGCCAGCGAGAATTTCTGGCCCATGGGCATTGCCGATGGACGGAAGTTGTAGTTGTTGCTTCCGCCGAGCGCCGTCATTGAGAAGTTGTTTCCCTCGAAAGGCAGTGCCGACTCCATGTTGCGCGTCTGGTTGTTGAGTCCGCCCACGAAAGAGTAGCGGAAGTCGCCACGCTCCACGTCGTTGGCCGGGTTGCCGTTAATGTACATCTCGTTGTACTTGGCGTTGTAGCCCCTGTACTTGAATCTCACGGGACTCCAACGGTATCCCACCTCGTTGGCATAGGCGTTGGTGCTGGAAGAGATGATCGACACGCTCTGTGTCACGTTCTCGTCTTCGCCAAGCTGTGCCTCTGTGAAGGTAAAGGCCTGCTCGCCAATGTCGACAGAGTCTCGCTGGGCATAACCCGCCGAGACCGTGCCTAAGGCAACCAGGGCCATGATAAGCTTCTTTTGCATAAATTAAAATATGAGTATTAATAATATTGCAAAGATAGTAAAAAACAACATATTATTGTTGGTTTTTTAATTAAGAAACGATGAAATATCGAAAAATATTCCGATATTTGCAAAAACAAATAACAAGACAACGTTTTGACAAGATGAAAAAGTATTTTTCCGCGTTTTTCTTATTGTTGTTCTTCTGTGTCTCAGTAGGCGCCCAGAAGAAGTTTCACGCTTATGCCGTGGGTTTCTACAACCTTGAGAACCTTTTCGACACGTGCCATGACGTTGGCAAGAACGACTATCAGTTCCTGCCTTCGGGCTCGTATAAGTGGAACGGCATGAAGTATTCACACAAGTTGCACAACATGGCTCGCGCCCTTGGCGACATGGGCACGACGATGCTCCCCGGCGTGGGCTGCTCCGCGATTGGCGTGTCGGAAGTGGAAAACGACCGTTGCCTTACCGACCTGTGTGCCCAGCCTGAGCTCAGCAAGCGCGGATACAAGTTCTGCCATGTCGAGGGTCCCGACCGCCGTGGCATCGACTGCGCCCTTATCTACAATCCGTCGCTCTTCTCCGTCAAGGCTTATAGGCTCTACCCTTATGTGCCCACCGAGAAGCAAGACTCGCTCTTCCGCACCCGTGGCTTCTTTGCCGTGAGCGGTGAGATGGCTGGCGAGCACGTGGTGATAATCGTCAACCACCTGCCGAGCCGCTTCAATGTCAGCTACTTCCGCGAGGTGGGCGCCGCGCAGGTGAAGGCGTTGAAAGACAGGATTCTCGGCCTTGACCCTAAGGCGAAAGTCATAGTGATGGGCGACATGAACGACGATCCTACCAACAAGAGCATGCATGAGGTGCTCTCTGCTAAGGAGGAGGCGGACATGGTTGGCAAGGACGACATGTATAACCCTTGGTACAACGTGCTTGCCAAGCAAGGCACCGGCACGCTGCAATATCAAGGCTCATGGAACCTTTTCGACCAGATAATATTGTCGCCAAGCCTTATAAACAAGAACGGGGAAAAGGATTTCACGACGCTTAAATACTTCAAGTACGAGGTTCAGCGCATGCCTTACCTCTTCCAGAAGGAAGGCAAGTACAAGGGAGGCACCAAGCGCACCACGGCCGGAGGCGTTTGGCTCGACGGCTTCTCTGACCACCTGCCCACCGTGGTGTATCTCGTGAAAGAACAGCGCGAGAAGAAAGACAAGGCGTTGAAGGAAAGCGTGTTCGCCCTGCCCGAGTACACGGAGGCTGAGCTGAGGAACATCGCCTCGTCGGAGGCTGAGCAGAAGGCAAGGGTGGAGAAAGACAAGAACAAGAAAGACTGACCCACGATGCCGACGCTTGACATAGAAAGCCATCCCTTTGAGCCTTTCTTGCCCAAGACGGCCCGGCTGCTGATGCTCGGCACCTTCCCGCCATCGCCAAAACGCTGGTGCATAGACTGGTATTATCCCAACTACACTAACGACATGTGGCGCATCATGGGACTGTGCTTCTTTGGCGACAAGCTTCATTTCGTGGACGAGGGCAACAAGACCTATCGCCTTGACGACTTGAAGGCGTTTCTCTCGGAGAGGGGCATCGCCATTTTCGACACCTGCTTGCGAATCAGGCGTACCAAGGGGACGGCATCAGACAAGGACTTGGAAGTGGTGGAGAGGGCAGACCTCGACGCCATGCTCACGGCCTTGCCGCTATGTCGTGGCGTGCTCACGGCCGGCCGGCTGGCCACCAAAATCTTCATGGAGCATTATGGCATAGGCCAGAAGGCCAACGACTTGAAGATGGGCGGGCATGTAGATTTCTACTTCCATGGCAGGGCGATAAGCCTGTACAGGCAGCCAAGCTCAAGCCGTGCCTATCCCATGAAGCTTGAGGACAAGGCCGCGTATTATGACAACATGTTCAGGGAATTGGGCATTTTATAAAAGAACAGACTTAGAAACAAGACAAGACAATGAAACCAACAATTATCGGCATTGCCGGTGGCACAGGCTCCGGCAAGACCACTGTAGTCAAGAAAATAGTGGAGTCGCTTCCTCCCGACCATGTAGCCGTGGTGCCACTCGACTCTTATTACAACGACACGACGGGGCTTACCGACGAGGAGCGGAAGGCCATAAACTTCGACCATCCAGACGCTTTCGACTGGAAGTTGCTCATCAAGCAGGTTCACGAGCTTGCCAACGGCAATGCCATTGAGCAGCCTACTTATTCGTACATCCTCAGCAACAGGTTGCCAGAGACCATCCACGTGGAGCCCAAGCCTGTCATAATAATAGAGGGCATCATGACGTTGCTCAACAAGCGGTTGCGCGACATGATGGACTTGAAGATTTTCGTGGACTGCGACTCCGACGAGCGTCTCATTCGCAACATCCAGCGCGACACCATCGACAGGGGACGCACCGTGTCAATGGTCGTGGACAGATACTTGAAGGTGCTGAAGCCCATGCATGAGCAGTTTATCGAGCCCACGAAGCGCTTTGCCGATGTCATAATACCTGAGGGCGGAGAAAACTTGAAGGGCATCGGCATGTTGACTGATTATATCAAGACCCTCACTCCGGCGTCTTCTCTTCTTTGATTTCCTCGGCCGTGGCTTCATCGGTGCCGTTGACCGCTCCCATCTGTCTGCGGCACTGGTGTATCTTGATAGAGTCTATGAGGTCTACCGCCCCGTAGACGATGATGCACCAGCCAAGGACGAGCAACGGGGCACTGGCTATGAACGACGGCTTGACCACGGCGACAAGGCCGACCAGCAGCACCAAGGTGGGGAATATCCACCACACGATGCCGATGTTGGCGAAGCGACGGGCGACGGTGAGGTTGAAAAACTGTGTGAGCGCGCCTAAGATAAGCATTATCGCGATGATATAGGTCAGGCCATTGACAAAACTGTTTGGAAACATTGCCAGCACGCCACCAAGGATGACGCTGCCAAGCCCGACAACGGGGAATGGCTGCGAGGGCATGGTGATGAGACGGCCTTGCACGTCGTAGATGTCCATGCCGTTAGTGCCTCCCTTGCGCTTGGCTGAGAACCACGCGGTGATGCTGATTATGCCGCTCACGAGGAAGATTATACCAATGGCAACCGTGATCCATGTCACGGTCTGCTCACGATATTTTACCAACAACGCGCCGATGACTATGGCGCACAACGCGCGAAAAACGCTGCTACGAAAGACTTTCATAATAAATTGTTTTGCCGTGTCCTCAAAGGTCTTGTATGGGGACGCCGTGATTTCCAGAGTGAAAAGATAATGCAAAGATAGGCTTTTTTATCAGAACATTTTATCAAACCGTGTTATTTTTTGTAATTTTGCAACCCGAATAATGACAATAATCCATTAGGATAACGATTTGTTATGACTACATTATATCTTGTGCGCCACGGCGAGACCGTGGCCAACGCCGCCCAGATATTGCAGGGCTGGCAAGGAGGGGAACTCAACGAGACCGGCAAGGCCCAGGCTCGTGATGTCGCTGAAAAGATGAAAGACGCGAAAATAGACGCTTTCGTGGCAAGCGACTTGCATCGTGCCATCCAGACTTGCTCCATAATAGCGTCGGCAAGGGGACTGAAGCCAGAAGACATCGTGACGTCTCCGCTGCTGCGTGAGCGTGATTGGGGATCGTTCACGGGCAAGTTTATTCCCGACCTTGAAAACGTGGAATGGCCCGATGACGTGGAGAGTCTTGAACACATGAAAAGCCGCGCTCAAAACTTCCTTACATGGATAAAGACGGCATATCCCGGCAAGGTGGTGCTCGCCGTCGGTCATGGCATCATAAACAAGGCTATACAGAGCGTGTATTTCAAGAAGCCGATGAACGAAATACAAAAGATGCACAACGCCGAGGTGAGGATACTGATGCTGTAGAGGACTTCGCCCGACGCTACGGCCTTGCCATGTCCTTGCTACATCTTGTTTGAAAACTCGTATGGGAATGCGCGTCTTGGTGGATGGGTATCTAAGGGGGAGACTGACATTCAGCAATGTGGCGATGTCGGTCTACTTCCTTTTAGATTGTTTATAAACCAATAATATCAAGCCTAAGGCTGCCACGACATCTACGACATTCCACATGGTCCGCCCCAGCGCTATTTTCGCGAAAGGCTGGAAAAGAAGGGCTAAAGCCGCGAAAGTGATGGCCAGCGGCTTGACAGACTTCTCATAATACTCGTAGGCAAACACGGCGAAGCATAACATCGCCAGGTGTGAGAGGTCGGAAAACGAAAGTAGGAGATAAACACCTGTGATTAGTGTTTATCTCCTACTCAATTTATGTCTTACCTGTAAAATTACTTCTGCTGGTCGATAGCCTTTATCTTCTCTTTTATGAGCTGGGCGTCGTCCTTGAGCTTTTGCACCTTGCGGTTCATCTCGTCGACGAGACTGTTGCCCTTCTTGCTGGAGATGCTGAGGAATCCGAGGTTGTTCTCGTAAGTAGTGATTTCCTGCTTCAGTTGCTCAAAGCGTCTTACAAGGCGCGTGCGCTCGTTGTCCACGGCGTCCTCGCCCTTCTTTGCCATGCCGCGGAGGTTGTTCTTGAAGTTGTCGAGATGGCGGCGAGCCGCTGAGATGTGCAGCTCCTCGAAGATCTTGTCCATCACCTCGTGATACTCCTTGTAGACCTTGTCCTTCTCGCGGAAAGGCACATGGCCCACGGCGTTGTACTTGTCTGCCAGCTCCTGCACTTTCTCGCGTGCGTCGCTGTCCGTGGCTGTTATTTTCTTCAGTTCCTCTATTATGTCGCGCTTCTTCTGCAGGTTCTCACGCTCCTCGTCGTGCACGCTGGCATGAGCGGCGTTGCGCGCGTCGAAGAAATGGTTGCAAGCCGTGAGGAAGTCGTTCCAGAGCTGGTCGCTAATCTTTCGTGGAGCCGTGCCAACCGTCTTCCATTCCTTCTGCAGCTGTATGAGCTTGTCGGAAGTGGCCTTCCAGTCGGTAGAGTCGGAAAGTTCTTGCGCCTTGGCCACAAGGGCCTTCTTCTTCTCGGCGTTCTCGTAAAGACGTGCCCTGACCTCCTTGAAATATTCTGCCTTGCGACCGAAGAAGTCGTCGCAAGCCTTGCGGAAGCGTTGGAAAATCTCCTCGTTGCTCTTCTTCGGAGCGAAGCCTATGGTCTTCCACTCCTGCTGTATGGCGATGATCTCCTTAGAGTGCTTCTCCCAGTCGGCAGCGTTCTTGTTTTCTTCTTTCGCCACGGCTTCCGTCTTCTCGCAGAGCCCCGTCTTCTTGGCAAGGTTCTCCTCTTCGTTGGCGCGCAGCTTCTCGAAGTGGTCTTGGTGTTTCTTGTTGATTACGGTGCTCGCGTTCTTGAATCTTGTCCAAATGTTCTCGCGCATCTCCTTAGCCACTGGGCCAATCTCGCGATATTGCTCGTGCAGGTCTTGCAGCTGATGGAAAGCGCTCACCACGTCAGGCTCATCGGCGAGTTTCTCGGCTTCCTCGCATAGCTTGGTCTTGGCTTCGAGGTTCTTCTTGAAGTCGTATTCACGAGCCTCGCGGTTGAGGTTCAGCAAGTCGTAGAACTGCTCGACGTAGAGCTGATAGTTGCGCCATGTCTCGCTCGATTTCTCTGGCGGCACGGCTCCAATGCCCTTCCACTCCTGTTGCAGAGTCTTGAATTCGTTGTACGACTTGTTGGCCTCGTCTGGCGACGTAGCCATGTTCTTTATCTTCTCTATGATTTCCTCCCTGTGCTTGAGGTTTTCCTCTCGCTCTTGCTGTGCCTTCTCAAAAGCCTTCGCGCGCTTTTCCTTGATGACTCGCATGTTGGCCTTGTAAGCCTCTTCATCTTCGTCGGGGAGAATCTGGTATTTCTCAGGGTCGCCCCCAGCTTCAAGATATTCCTTTTGCTTCTTGTCGCGTTCCGCTATTTGGAAACGGTAGAAAGAAGCCTTCAAGTGGTCAACCTCGTCCTTTCCTGGAGTGTCGTCGCCATTAGCTATTTCCTCGATGCGGTCGAGCACCTCTTTCTTTGAGGCGTAGACTTTCTTAGCGAGGTCTTCGGCAGCGGTATCTTGCGCGTCTGGCTCAACCGCCGCGGCCTGCTCTTGCGTGTCAGCCTTGGCATCTTCTTTCACGTCGTTTTCATTGTCGACATTTGTCACTGGGGCAGCGGCCTCGGCCTTCTGCTCATCCTCGATTCCCTTTGGGGTGGTGTTTTCTTGAGAGTCCATCATTTCACTATGTTTAAGTTTATGACTCGGAGTTCCATGGCCATGCTGCTGCATGTCAGCAAACGCCTCAGACGGGCATGGCTTCCAATTGTTAATAAATATGATGCAAACTTAGCTAAAAAGATTGTATTATGCTAATTTTTGGAATGTTTTTTACTGTAAATGAGCTAAATAAGTTTTTTATGTCGTAAAATCCACCAGCTGACGCCTGTCACGAGCACTGAAACGGCGATGCAGATTATGAACCCATACTTCGATGCCTCCAGGCCGTTCACCACGTTCATTCCGTATATGCTTGATATGAGCGTAGGTGCCATCAGGATGATGTTGAGCGACGTGAGGGTACGCATGGTGGTGTTCATGTTGTTGTTGATGATGCTCGAATACGTGTCCATCGTGGATTCCAAGATGTCGGAATAGATATTCGTGGTCTCCCTGGCCTGTGTCATCTCGATGTTCACGTCCTCGATGAGGTCGGCGTCGAGTTCGTCGACTTGCAGCTTGAACTTCAGTTTCTGCAACAGGTTCTCGTTGCCACGTATTGACGTGATGAAGTAGGTGAGCGAGTCTTGCAGTCGGCTCAGGCCGATAAGGCTCTCGTTGTTCACCTCATGGTCAAGGTTGTGTTTCGCTTTTTCTATAAGTGCGTTGATTTGCTTCAGCCGCTTCAGGTACCACACGGCAGAAGACAGGAAGAGCCTGAAGGTCATGTCGACATAATCGGTGAATCCCACGCCACGTTTCTGATGAAAGCTCACGAAGTCGAGCATCATGTTCGTCTCGTAGAAGCAGACGGTGATGGTCACGTCGCGTTTGTGGATTATGCCCAACGGCACCGTGGTATAAGGAGTGCGCGACCTTATCTCCTTGACATAAGGAATACGAAGGATTATAAGGGTCCAACCGTCGTCGTACTCATAACGCGCGCGCTCATCGGTATCGCTGATGTCGCTCATGAAATAGTCGGGAATGTTAAACCTCTCTTCCAGTTCTCGCTGGTCGTCATCGGTAGGGCAGGTGACCTGAATCCAGCACCCCGACTTCCACTCGTTGATGACCCTTAGTTGCTTTTCAATGCTCCAGTATGTTTTCATTGCTGCCAATCTTTTTTAACATGAACAGGTTGTGAAGATTGGCGGTAATGCTCAATCCTCACGCTAATTATTGTAACTGTCCGCGTGATAATCGTCCATATTGTTTTACTGAATTGTTCTACGGTGCAAAAGTAAAGAAAAAAATCCTTAGGCGCAAAGGTTTGACTTGATTTTTTACATAAGATAGGCTGCGCTCGGCATAACGTTCAAGCAAGCTTGACGTTCTGATGTGATTGACGTGAATAATCACGCATATAAAAATGCACGGATATTAAGAGTGTCAATATCCGTGCAATGTATCATGCTGTCTTAAAGCCATGCGGCCTTATTTCTCGGGAATCTGCTCGAGTGTTGCCGTCAGCAGCTTCCAGAATGGTTCTGCCGTGTCTATCTTGAAGCGCTCGCTCGTGGTGTGGGGCGAGAGCAATGTCGGGCCAAGGCTCACCACGTCCATGCCTGGGTACTTGCTGAGGATGACAGAACATTCCAGTCCGGCGTGGTCGGCCTGCACTGTGGCGTCCTCGCCTGTCTGCTCCTTGTAGACTTTCTTCAGCAGGTTGAGAATCTCGCTGTCGGGATTCGGGTCCCATCCGCCGTAGCTGCCGCTGAGCACCGTGCGCATGCCAGCCATGTTGAAGCAGCTCTCAAGCATCGTGGCCACATATTCTTTCATGTCCTCACGGCTCGAGCGCGCGAGAATCTTTATCTCTGCCTTTCCTGCCTCTATGTTTATGATGGCGAGGTTGGAAGATGTCTCCACCACTTTCGGGTAAGAAGGTATCATGCGTATCACGCCGTTGTGGCAGGCGTAGATGGCATCCACGAGGTTGTCTTGAATCTCGCAAGGCAGCAGTTCCTTCGGGTTTTCCACGTCCTCGACGAAGAACTCCACGCCTTTCTCAATGCCCTTGAACTCATCTTCGATGGCGACACGTTGTTTCTCCACGAGAGCCTTGAGGTTCTCTACCTGGTCTTTAGGCAAGGCGAGCACCACCTCAGCCTTGAAAGGAATGGCGTTTCTCATGTTTCCGCCGTGCCACTGGGCGAGACGCGCGCCCATTTCCGCCACGGCCTTGCGAACCAGGCGCACCATCTCCTTGTTGGCATTTGCGCGACCCTCGTCGATTTCGAGGCCGGAGTGTCCGCCACGCAAGCCTTTGAGAGTAACCTTTACGGCTGTCTCCTGATCGTTGTCTACGGGCTTGTATTCGAGTGTTGACGTGACGTCGATACCGCCTGCCGAGCCGATGCAGAACTTGCCCCAAAGCTCGGAGTCGAGGTTCATGAGTATGTCGCTGTGAAGTTCGCCTTCAGGCAGTTCGTTGGCTCCGTACATGCCTGTCTCCTCATCGCGTGTGATAAGGGCCTCCACAGGGCCGTGCTTTATGTCGTTGGCCTCCATTATGCCCATTATCGCGGCCACGCCCATGCCGTCGTCTGAGCCGAGCGTGGTTCCCTTGGCGTGTACCCATCCGTCTTCCACGTAGGTTTCTATCGGGTCGGTCTCGAAGTTGTGGTTAGAGTCGGGGCTCTTTTGCGGCACCATGTCCATGTGGGCTTGCAGCAACACGGTCTTGCGGTTCTCATAGCCAGGCGTGGCGGGCTTTCTCATGACGATGTTGCCTGCTGGGTCCTTGAAGGCCTCTACGCCTACGCGCTTCGCGAAGTCGAGAAGAAACTCTTGCACTTTCTCCACATGACCGCTCGGGCGTGGAATCTGTGTGAGGTCATCAAAGTTGCGCCAGATGGCGGCTGGTTGAAGGTTGCGGATTTCACTCATAGTTTTTGGTTATTAAATAATGTGTTAAGTTGTTCTTGTGTTAATTCTGTTTCTTGCCTTTCGCGGTTTGCCTCTTCTTTGTCAGCGCCAGCGCCATCCATCCGTAGATGCCAAGTAGCAGCACGAGGAGGGTCTGCACGGTGTGGACTATCAATACGAAATACAATGCGTCGTTTGAGGCCACGCCATAGAGGATGAGCATGGTCTTCACGGCGAAATGCCAAGGTCCGGCCCCGTTTGGCGTCGGCACGATGACGGCGATGGAACCCACGATGAATGTCACCAGCGCGCAAGCCATTCCCAAGTGGGATGTAGCGGAGAAACAAAAGAAGGTGAGGTAATAATGCAGGAAATAGCATGCCCATATCCCGACGCTGAAAAAGATGAACAGCGGAATGTTGCGCACGCCCTTCACCGACACGATGCCGGCGAGAAGCCCCGCGAAGGTGTTTTTCACCTTATTATATATCGACAACCGCCGAAGCAGAAGCCAAATCAACAGCAACGCTGCCACGGCGCAGATGGCTGTCACCCACCATCCTGCCGTCGAGAACTGCGACAGTATCTCGTCGAGGCGGGTGCCGGTGCTTGAGAAGAACCTGTTGAACACGGGCAATTGCCAGAGAAAGGTCAGGGCTGTGATGAGGACTATGAGCGACGTGTCGATGGCCCGCTCCGTGACGACCGTGCCCAGCGACTTTGGGAAGGACACACCCTCCCAACGTTTCAATATCCCGCAGCGCGCTATCTCGCCGGAACGTGGTATGATGAGGCTTGCCGCGTAGGAAACGAAGATGCTGTTGACGGAGACGCCTTGGCGCGGCTTCTCTCCCAATGGCTCAAGGGTCTGCTGCCATCTCCAACCTCGAAACGCCTGGGCCAGAATGCCGAACGGGAACGAGAGGAGCATCCACGTCCAATTCATATTGTGCAGCATCACGTTGCCGATGCTCTTGATGTCGAAACCACGATACATCCAATAAAGTATGGCACCACCCAAAAGCAGGGATGTCGCCATCTGAATAATCGTGTTTATGGTCTTCTTCGATTCCATTGCCTTGCAAAATTATAAAAATATTTTGATTCAACATTGCTATGGCATCAACTTTATCATTACTTAGCATTATGGGCAAGCTTCCTCGTTTGGCCTTGCCACGCGTTGACATGCGTCAAATCTGTGGGTTGACGTATGTCAATCTGTTTGACGATAATCAAATATAAACGGCAAATCATTCATTTGTAACACTAATTGTTTGCGCACACGGCGAGAAATGTCTAACTTTGCAGTGTCAATAAGAAAGTAAGGGCCTTCAGAAAGGCAACAGATAGTATTCAGATAACATTTAAGATTGAAGTATAGGATTTAGTTTTTCAGGATAAGGATTTTTTCAGGATAACGGAAATTCAGGATAGCGCCGGCTATAGAGTGATGCCGGTAATGTATAATAAATTAAAAAAAGGAGAAGTAATATTATGATGAGTATTTCAACTTTCGCAATCACGGCTACCGTAATGTTCGTATGCATAGCAATGGCAGCCCTTATGATGGACAAGATGGCGCGCTAAGGCGTGGCCTTTCCATCATTTTCAGGTAATAAAACAATTTAAGACTTTCAATAAAAGAGCCGGAATCCTCGTGGGTTCCGGCTCTTTGCTTATGGTCATTGTCCTGGATTATCGCTCCATGAACTCTTTCACTTCCTTGTAGACGTGCTCTGCCGTGTAGCCGAGCTTCTCGTCGAGCACCTTGTATGGGGCTGAGAAGCCAAAGCTCCTCATGCCGTGGATGCAGCTGTTAGGTCCGATGCCCACCAGGCCCTCAAGCGTGCATGGCAGACCTGCGGTGAGGCCAAACTTCTTCGCCTCGTAAGGCAAGACGCTCTCTTGATAGCCAACGGGTTGCCTGCGGAACAAGCCTTCTGAAGGCGCGCTCACGACCCTCACGCGGATGCCGTCTTTGCGCAACAGTCTTGCGCCAGCTACCAGCGTGGCTACCTCGGAGCCGTTGCCCACGAGTATGATGTCGGGGTTGTCGTCTGACTCGCTTACGACATAAGCGCCCTTACGCGCTTGCTCGTAGTCGTTGCCCTCGGGAAGGCTGTTGATGGTCTGGCGCGAGAGGATGAGCGCGGTAGGCGTCTCCATGTTCTCCATTGCCATCTGCCAGCAAACGGTGGTCTCGTCGCTGTCGGCCGGGCGGAACACCCTCACGCTGTCCTCTCCCTTGTGGTTCTGGAGCTTCTCCAAGAGCCTTATCTGCGCTTCCTGCTCCACGGGCTGGTGCGTAGGTCCGTCCTCGCCAACGCGGAACGCGTCGTGCGACCAGATGAACTTCACCGGAGTGCCCATCAACGCGGCCAAACGGATGGCGGGCTTCATGTAGTCGGAGAAGACGAAGAACGTGCCCATGGCGCTGATTACGCCGCCGTGTAGCATCATGCCGATGCACATGTCGGTCATTGTCAGCTCCGATACGCCTGCCTGGAAAAATGCTCCCGTGAAGTCGCCTTTCACCAGGTCGTGGGTCTCCTTGAGGAATCCGTCGGTCTTGTCGGAGTTGCAGAGGTCTGCTGAAGAGCAAATCATGTTTGGCACCTCATGGGCGAGGAGCTTCAGGCATGCCGAAGAAGCCGTGCGTGTGGCCACGTCGGGCTTTTGCTCTATCTTGCTCAAGTCGACGTGTGGAGCCTTGCCAGAGAACCATTCGTCCATATGCTTCTTCTTCTCTGGGTTCTGCGCGGCCCATTCGGCTTCCTCGGCTCTGCGCTCGGCCACGATCTTCTTGAGTTCCTCGCGTCGGTCGTCGTAGAGCTTCTTCACGTCGTCGAAAATCTCAAACGGCTTCTCCGGATCGCCTCCAAGGTTCTTTATGGTGTTCACATACGCGCCGTCGCCGAGTGGCGCGCCGTGTGTCTTCACGCTGTTCTCATAGCTTGTGCCGTCGGCCTTTAATGCGCCCTTTGCCATCACGGTCTTGCCTATGATGAGCACGGGGTGCCCGGTGCCGGCCGTGGCCTTGTCGAGGGCCTGGCGTATTTGCGCCACGTCGTTGCCGTCGATTTCCATGACGGTCCAGTTCCACGCGCGGTATTTGGCGGCCGTGTCCTCGGCCATCACCTCGTCGACGGTTGTCGACAGCTGCACGTTGTTGGCGTCGTAGAACATTATGAGGTTGTCCAGGCCGAGGGCTCCGGCTATGCGGCCCACGCCCTGTGATATTTCTTCCTCTATGCCACCGTCGGAGATGTAGGCGTAGATGTGGTGCCTCATCATCACGTGGCCCAGGCGTGCCTCAAGGAACTTCTCGGCTACAGCGGCGCCGGCGGCGATGGCGTGGCCTTGTCCAAGGGGACCGGATGAGTTTTCAATGCCATGCATGACATCAACCTCAGGGTGTCCGGGGCATGGAGTGCCCCACTGGCGGAACTGCTTGATGTCGTCGATGCTGAAGCGGCCTTGCAGGGTAAGGGTGGAGTAGAGCATGGGGCTCATGTGTCCCGGGTCAAGGTAGAAGCGGTCGCGACCTGTCCACGTGGGGTCCTCTGGGTCCCACACGAGATATTCGGAGAAGAGCACGTTGATGAAGTCAGCGCCGCCCATCGCGCCGCCTGGGTGTCCAGACTTGGCATTCTCTACCATGCTGGCAGCAAGGATGCGAATGTTGTCAGCGGCATGATTCATTGTTTTAATGTCATTCATAATTTTTGGTATGATTCTATCTGTGTTATTTCTGTCTTATGGAAAACGTGTAAGCCACGTGGCCATGAGTTGTCAAAGCCAAGCACGACATCGGTAGGCTTCCCGTTCTTGTCGGGAACGCATAATGACACTACCCTCGCTCCATAATTGGTAATGCACGCCTCCATGCCGTTCTTGTTTGTCAAGGTGATGAGCCGGGTCTTCTTGCCCATTCTTTGTCTTTCTCATTTCAATGACTGGTATCGTTGGACTTTAACTTTGGTGTGTAAAGTTACACTGTATTATTGAATTCAGCAAATTTTTTCATCAAAAAAAGCGTGCCGAAACTCGTTGGCACGGTTTCGGCACGCTTTTATGTCCTTACTCCATATACAATTTCAAGGTTGTTGTCTGGTCGCCCACGTTCACGTCCTTTGCTTCCGGCACGCCCTTGCCGTTGACGAACTTCACGGTGTAGGTCTTGTTTTTCTCGACCTTGAAGGTGAGTACGTCGTTCATGTCTTGCGTGGCGCCCGTGCTTCGTCCCCCGAAAATCTGCTTGTCGCCGGCAAACACGTCGAGGTTGGTTGCCACGCGGTCGCCCGAGGCCTCGGCGTGGTTCTTGTCCTTGAACACCATGACCCTCAAGTCCACGTGGCTGCCGTCGGCTGGAGTGGCTGCAAGCTGTGCCCTGTACAGGCTGGTGTAGCGGTCGGTCACGTTGGCGGCATGCACGTAACGGATGCTCATGTCCCAGACCAAGGGGAAGTAGGAGTCGGCGGGCTTGAACGAGGCGGCGTAGATGGCTTTGCCCACATCCTCCTTTATGGCCTTGCCAGCGTCGGCGAGGAACCACGACTTGTCCAGGTCTTCAGATGGGTAATACTCGGTGAAGTGCCAGCCGCCGTTGACCCACACCTCGCTCCAGTTGTGGTTGCCACGGTTGTCATACCAGTTGGGCGTTCCGGCCACGCGCGATGGTATGCCCACGGCGCGGAAGGCGTCGGTCAGCAGGATGGAGAGGCCAGAGCAAGAGGCCATGTGCTGCCTCATCGACTCGTATGGAGCCTGGTCGGCCTTCTCGCGCTTCGTGTTGTAGTCTACCTGCACCTCGTCGCGGATGTTCTTGTTCACCGAGTCGATGGCCTCGCGCATCGTCTTGCACTGGGCCACGTATTTCTTGAAACGCTCGTAGAAGTCCTTGCGCCAGCTCTCGCGCTCCTCGTTCAGGTTGACATAGGCCACCACGTCGTTCAGGAAGATGTCGTTGGGCACGGCTTTCGCCCAAGGAAACTCGTTTCTTGCCTTGTAGGCATACTGCACGTGCTCTTTCAAGAAGTCGGCGGTCAGGGTCTTGGCGTCTCTCTCCGGCATGTAGGAAATGAGGAAGGCCATGCCTTCCCTCTCGCTTGCGGGAACTTCCTTCAATGCCTTTTTCAGCTCTTTGGCGTTGCCGCCGGCCGTGACCATGGCCCGGTCGAGCAGGGCATGATACTTTTTGGGCACGCCGGCATATTTGCCTCCTGCGAAAGCCGACAGCGAAAGGGCTAACGCAAAAAGTAGTATTACACTTTTAATCTTCATGTTTTTAAGAAATGATTATTTTTCGATTGCGTGTTTCGCGTTTTCTTATGCGAAGTTAATGCAAATAATTGAAAGCGGCAAACTTTTTATGGAAAAGGCGAAATAAATATCGCCGCGTTGCCCTCTGGAAACCCGACAACACACGATGGCCTGCACACGTGGCTTGCTCCCATCATATTCGAAAGTGTAAAATATTATTGCCAAAATTTAACACTTGGAAACAGGGGCAAATAGAGCGGAAAAAGGGTAGCCTTTCGCTCTTTGGAAATGCCGTCGGTGGCTTTTTTGCCAAAAAGTTTTGCCGTTACGGTGTAACCGCGTCGCGATTTCACCGTAACGGCGACGCCATTTCACCGTAACGGCGACGCGATTGCACCGTAACGGCGACGCGATTGCACTGTAACGGCGACGGATTTTCAGTGATTTTGCAACGCCGAAAAGCTGTTAAAATTACAATTGGTTGATAATTAGTGTTTTATCAAAATAGCCCATAATCGCGTCATTTGCGACCAAGAGACTGCTTGGTTGAAAAAAATCGATTCTCAGACGACCATTTGTAAAATATTATTCGCATGCTTATTGGCAAAGAGATTCTTGTGACGCTAACTTTTCAATCACCAGACGGGTCACTTCTTGAGGCTTCACTCCCCAGCGGGGAGCCATGAGCAGTTTGGGCGGTGTCTCGCTGACGAAACGCTCCATCACCATGTCATCGCGCAGACGAGGCAGGTAGTCGGCAAGCAAGTCGACGTATTCTTCCAACGTGAACGTGTGGAAGGGATGCCGCTCATATTCCCTCGCCATCGCGGTGCCTCTCACTATTTGCAGCTGATGTAGCTTCAAGATGTCTATGGGCAACGAGGACACGACGTCGGCTTGCCTCAGCATCTCCGCCTTGTCCTCCCCGGGCAGGCCCAGGATGAGGTGGGCGCAGGTGTGGATGCCCCGCTTGTGGGTCTCCTCGATGGCTCGCTTGCCGCAGGCGAAGTCGTGGCCGCGGTTTACGCGTCGCAGGGTCTCGTCGTTGCAGCTCTCCAAGCCATATTCCATGATGACCAAGGCGCGGCGCGACAGTTGCTCGATGTAGTCGAGTTTCTCCTTGTCCACGCAGTCAGGCCGCGTGCCTATCACTATTCCTGTCACGTCGTCCACGGCGAGGGCCTCCTCGTACATGGCTTTCAATAGTGGCAGTGGGGCGTAGGTGTTGGAAAACGCCTGGAAATAAGCCAGGTATTTCGTGCCGGCCTGCTTCCTGCCGAAAAACCTCTTGCCGTCTTCCAGTTGCCGGGTTATGCTTTTCCGCCTGTCGCAATAAGATGTGTTGAAGGCGTCGTTGTTGCAAAACGTGCAGCCGCCCGTCGACAGCCGCCCGTCGCGGTTGGGACACGAGAAGCCCGCGTCCACGGCGAGCTTCTGCACCCTGCACCCCGCCTTTTGCCTGAGCCATGTGCCGAAGTTTATCATGGCAACGTCATTCGTTCAGCCAGTTGCCCACTATCTGCCTGCCGAGGGGCGTGAGCACGCTCTCTGGGTGGAACTGTATGCCGTGCACCGGATAGCGCTTGTGGCGCAATGCCATGATGTTGCCGTCGGGACTGGTCGCCGTCACTTCAAGGCAGTCGGGGAGCCCATCCTTGCTGACCACCCAGCTGTGGTATCGCCCGACCTCGAAATGCCTGGGCATGCCATTGAAGATGGGGTCGTTGGAGAAGTGCTCGCAGTCGGTCGCCACGCCGTGGTATACCTCCGCCAGGTTCTCCAGCTTGGCGCCGAACACCTCGCCGATGGCCTGGTGGCCAAGGCATACGCCGAGCATGGGCTTGCGTCCGGCGTAAGCGCGTATCACGTCGAGCAGGAGTCCGGCCTCCGACGGAATGCCGGGGCCGGGCGAGAGCACTATCTTGTCGTATCGCTCCAAGGCGGGCAACTCAAACTGGTCGTTGCGCACCACGTCGACCTCGGTGCCCAATTCCTTTAAGAGGTGCGCGAGGTTGAAGGTGAAGGAGTCGTAGTTGTCTATAATCACTGTTTTCATAGTCTTTCTGCTTCCTTTATGGCTTTCACTAATGCTCCGAGCTTGTTGTTGCTTTCTTGCAGCTCATAGTCGTCGTTGCTCTTTGCCGTCACGCCCGACCCGGCCTGGAACCACAGCTCGCCGTTGCGGCTGATGAACGTGCGTATCACGATGGCTTGGTTTAGGTCGCCGTTGAGGCTTATAGAGCCTATGCAACCTCCGTAGGCACCGCGGTTGTGTGGCTCCATCTTGTTGATGAGCTGCAGCGCCCTCACCTTTGGCGCGCCGCTCAGCGTGCCGGCGGGGAAGGTGTCGATAAACTCCAGCGTGTGGTCGGCGCCATCGTTGAGCTCGCCGCTGACACGGCTCACCAGGTGGATGACGTGGCTGTAATATTGCATGTCCTTGTAGAAGTCCACCTTCACGTTGTGGCAGTTGCGGCTGAGGTCGTTGCGTGCCAGGTCCACGAGCATCACGTGCTCGGCGTTCTCCTTGGGGTCGTTGCGCAGAAACTCGGCGTTCTTGCGGTCTTGCTCGGTGTTGCCCGTGCGTTTCGTGGTGCCGGCAATGGGGTCTATAAACGCCTTGTTGCCCACTATGCGGTTGTGGGTCTCGGGCGATGAGCCGAAGATGCGGTAGCCGCCGAAGTCGAAGTAGAACAGGTAGGGGCTGGGGTTGATGGAGCGCAACACGCGGTAGAGCTTGAAGTCGTCGCCCTCATATTTCTGTATGAACCTTCGGCTTATCACTATCTGGAACACGTCGCCTCGCAGGCAATGGCGCACGCAGCGCCTTATGTTGGCCTTGTGCTCCTCGTCGGTCAGCGTCGACGTGGCGCCGCCCACGGCGTGGAACCCGTAAGGCTTCACGTTGGGCTTGTTGGCCGCGGTCAGCAGGTTTTGCAGCTCGTCGGCCGTGCCAAGGGTCACGAAGTCGATCATGTTGTTGAAATGGTCGAACACGATGATGTCCTTGAAGAGGATGTAGAGAATGTCGGGCGCGTCGTTGCGCTCCATGGTGGTGTCCTTCACCGGTATGTTCTCGAAGTAGCGCACGGCGTTGGCCGACGTGAAGCCGAATATGCCGTAGTATTGGCAGCCTTCGCCTTCGACGTGGAAACTGCCCAAAAAGTCGTTCATGGCCTTTGCCACGGCCAGCTTCGGCTTGTCGCTGTTCTCCACGGGTATGTCCCTCTTTACTGAACTGCCGTCGGGGAAGGTCATCGTCAGTGTCCCGTGGGCCACTTGTATGCTCGCCATGGGGTCTATGCCGATGAAGCTCTTGGCGTTCTCGCTTCCGTGATAGTCGGAGCTTTCCATGAGCATCGACTGCGGGTAAAGGTCGCGCAGGCGCATGTAGAGGCTGACGGGCGTGTAGAGGTCGCCGAGCAGCCTTTTCGTAGTGGTGTGATAATTAAAACTTGCCATAATCCCCTGCCATGTCTTTGTTGTTGAGATATGTCTCGATGTCCTTGTCGCCACGTCCAGACACCGTGAGCACTACCACGTCGTCGGGCTTGAAAGTCATCTTCGACAGTGCCGCCACGGCGTGCGCGCTCTCTATGGCGGGTATTATTCCCTCCATGCGCGTCAGCTCGTATCCGGCGCGTATGGCCTCGTCGTCGTTTATGGCCACTACCTTCTCGCGTCCCGTTTTGGCCAGATGCGCGTGCATGGGTCCTATGCCCGGGTAGTCGAGGCCGGCCGATATGGTGAACGCCTCTTTTATCTGGCCGTCGTCGTCTTGCATGACGAGTGTGCGCGAGCCGTGCACTATGCCCTCGGTGCCGCAATGTATGGTGGCGGCGGTGTGGTCGGTGTCAACGCCGTGGCCTCCGGCCTCGGCCAGCACAATCTTCACGCGAGAGTCCTCGATGTAGTGGTAAATGGTGCCGGCGGCGTTGCTTCCGCCTCCCACGCAAGCCACGAGATAGTCGGGGTAGTCTCGGCCAATCTTCTCCTGGAGTTGCCATTTCAGCTCTTTTGATATCACGCTTTGCAGCCTCGCCACGATGTCGGGGTAGGGGTGAGGCCCCATCGTGGAGCCCACGATGTAGAACGTGGTGTCGGGGTGGCAACACCAGTCCCTGATGGCGGCGGTGCAGGCGTCGCTCAGGGTCATGTTGCCCGTGGTCACGGGGTGAACCTTGGCTCCGAGCATCTTCATGCGCTCCACGTTGGTGTGTTGGCGCTCCACGTCGGTCTTGCCCATGAAAATCTCGCACTCCATGTCGAACAGCGCGCAAACGGTGGCCGTGGCCACGCCGTGCTGTCCGGCGCCGGTCTCGGCGATGACGCGCGTCTTGCCCATCTTCTTGGCCATGAGTATCTGGCCAATGGTGTTGTTTATCTTGTGGGCGCCCGTGTGGTTCAGGTCCTCACGCTTCAGGTAGAGCTTGCAACCGTATTTCTCGCTCATGCGCTTGGCATAGTAGAGTGGGGATGGTCGGCCCACGTAGTCTTTCAGCAGTAGCTCATACTCGTCTTGAAACTCCTTGGAGTCTATTATCTCCTTGTACTGGTCTTGCAGGTCGTGCACCACCTTATATAATATCTCTGGGATGTACGCCCCGCCATATTGGCCGAAAAAGCCGTTCTTGTCTGGTTCCATAGTCTTGTTCTTTTTATATTTGTTCCTCTTCTTCACTCTCCCTTCTTCCCTTTTCACCCTTCACCCTTCACCCTTCACCCTTCACTCTTCGTTCTTCACTCTCCCAGTGCTTCCATGAGCTTGTCGAGGGCCTTGTCGGGGTCGTTGGTCTCGCGCAGCAGGTTCACGAACTTGCTGCCTATTATGGCACCGGCGGCGTTTTGTTGCGCGCTGTCAAGCGTCTGCTTGTTGCTTATGCCGAAACCTATCATGCGGGGTATGCGGAGGTTCATGGAGTTGATGTGGCTGAAATAAGCCACCTTCTTGGCGTCGAACTCCTTTTGCGCTCCTGTCACGCTTGCCGACGACACCATGTAGATGAAGCCGTCGGTGTTGTCGTCGATGAACCTTATGCGCTCGTCGCTCGTCTCCGGCGTTATCATCATGATGACGCGAATGTCGTAGCGGTCGGCGATGGGTTTCACTATCGTCTGGTAGTCGGCAAATGGAAGGTCGGGGATGATGACGCCCGACACGCCGCTGTCGGCGAGGTCGGCGAAGAACTTCTCGTATCCATAATGCAATATCGGGTTGAGATACCCCATGAATATCAATGGTATCGACACTTCATCCTTGATGGCCTTGAGCTGCGAGAGAAGCAGTCGGGTAGTCATGCCGTTCTTCAGGGCTATGGCACCTGCCGACTGTATCACGGGGCCGTCGGCGAGCGGGTCGCTGAAGGGCATGCCCACTTCCACGAAGTCGATGCCGTGGCGCTCCATGGCCTTGATCACATCCGCCGTGCCGTCCAGGGTGGGGCAGCCGGCACAGAAATACAGGCTGAGCAGTTTCCTGTCGCCACGGTTGGCAAATACTTGATTGATTTTGTTCATAGCTATGTTGCTTTTACAGGTTTTCCATTGTGTTATGATGTCTTATGCGCTCCACGAAACCTCTCAGCTTTTCCACGTCTTTCATGGCTGGCTCTGTCTCGAAGCGGCTGTTCACGTCGACGCCGGCGAATAGCGGATGGCTTATTCGCGAAATCTCTTCAGCGTCGTCGGGGCCTATGCCGCCACTGAGCAGGAACGGCGTAGATCCGTGGTAGGCGTCGAGCAACGACCAGTCGAAGTGCTTGCCGCTGCCCCCGCGCCCTGCCGTCTTGTAGTCGAAGAGCAGGAGGTCGGCCTTCCCCTCGAAAGCCTCGCACGCGGCGAAGTCGGCGGCGGTGGATATGCCAAAGGCTTTTATGAACTTTATCTCGGGCACGATGTCGGGCACCAACGTGCTCCGCAGGTTGTCTATCAGCGTTGGCGTCTCGTCTCCGTGGAGCTGGATGTAGTCGAGCGAATAGTTGTACACGCGAGTCACTATCGTTTGCGGCATCTCGTCGACGAACACGCCAACGCGTTTTACCCTCTTTGGGAAGGCGTACCGTGGCGAGCCGCTATTGTCGGCTATTTCGCATAGCCGCTCCCGGCTGTAGTCGGGCACGATGCCGGCCTGTGAGCTTATCATGTTGACGTAGCGTTTGCTCTTTGGCCAGAAGTTGAACCCCATCATGTCAATGTCGAGCTCGGCCACGTCGCAGATGTTTTGGGCATCACGCATCCCACATACTTTTATCATCATAACTCTTCAATGAATTGTTTGAGGGCCGCGCCAGGGTCAGCCTCTCTCATGAATCTCTCTCCGATAAGGAATCCTCTGAATCCCACTTCCCGTAGCTCTTTCACGGTGTCGGGATGGCTTATGCCGCTCTCGCTCACGAGGCAAGCGCCTTGGGGCAGTCGGCCGGCGAGGCGGAAGCTGTTGTTCACGTCGGTGGTGAACGTGCCGAGATTGCGGTTGTTTATGCCATACATGTCGGGCTCCAGTGAGGCGTAGTCGAAATCGCGGTCGTTGTGCATCTCCAGCAGGGTCTCCATGCCAAGCTCGTGGGCCAGGTGCTGCAAGTGCTTGCATTCGTCCTTGGTGAGGCAGGCGGCGATGAGCAACACCGCCGAGGCTCCGCAGAAACGGGCCTGGAACAGCTGGTATTCGTCGATGATGAAGTTCTTGTAGAGTATGGGTATCGTAACCCCGGCTTGCCGCGCTTGCTGGATATACTCGTCGTAGCCGCCGAAATATTGCGTGTCGGTGAGGATGCTCAGTGCCGACGCCCCGTTGCTCTGGTAGAGTGGGGTCACCTCTTGCGGCTTCACGTCGCGATGGATCCAACCCTTCGATGGGCTCTTGCGCTTAAACTCGGCTATGATGCCTGTGGCCGATGATGTCAGGGCCTCGCTCATGGAGGCGGGCTTGCCTTCATCCATCATCTGTTGTATGGCGCCAGTGAATTGCTGGAGGGGGACGAACCGCTTGCGCTCGTCAATCTCCACCCGCTTGTGGGCCACTATCTCTTCTAATATGTCCATGGGTCAGAATTTGGGGATTACTTGTTCAACTCAACAAACTTCTTGAATGTCGCCAACGCCTTGCCGCTGTCTATGCTCTCGCGTGCTATGTCTATGCATTCGCTTATAGGCTTCTTGCCTTTCTCCAGCACCTGGATGCCGAACGCGGCGTTGGCCAGCACTATGTTCTTCTGCGCGGGCAATGCGGTGTTGGCCAGCACGTTGTCGAAAATCTGCTTGGCTTCTTCCTCTGTGGCTCCGCCTACTATCTCCTCTGGCTTGGCCGTCTCGAACCCGAGGTCGGAGGGCTTGAATATGCGCTCGTAGTCGTTGGTGATGACCTTGAAGTCGCTCGTGAGCGAAATCTCGTCGTAGCCGTCAATGCTGTTCACGATGCCGTAGTCGATGCCTATCTTCTGGTACACCTGCTGGTAGAGGCGCATCTGGTCGAGCGTGGCGGTGCCAAGGAGCTGGCACTGGGGCTTCGACGGGTTGATGATGGGGCCGAGGAGATTGAAGAAAGTCGGGAAGGGCAACGCCTTGCGTATGGCGCCAACAAACTTCATTGCCTTGGCAAAGAGCTGGGCGTGGAGATAAACAATGCCGCACTCGTTTATCGAGCGGTTGAGCTTGTCGATGTCATCAGTGAACGTCACGCCGTGGTTCTTTATCACGTTTGAAGCCCCGCTCACGCTCGTGGCGGCGTAGTTGCCGTGTTTTGCCACCTTGTATCCAGCCCCGGCTATCACGAAGCAAGCGGTGGTGGATATGTTAAACGTATTCTTGCGGTCGCCGCCTGTTCCCACTACGTCAATGTATCTATCGCAGTCCAAGGGCACTGGCACGCCAGTCTCTAAGATGCCGTCGCGGAAGCCGAGAAGTTCGTCCACCGTGATGCCGCGCATCTTGATGGCGGTAAGGAGCGCGGCAATCTCCGCGTCGTTGAGCTCTCCGTGCGTGATGGCGATGAGCAAGTCTTTTGTTTCCTCACGTTTCAGCTCCTCATGGTCGAGGAGACGGTTGAAAATGCCTGTGATGTTCATATCCGTATTTTTTTTTAATGTTCTTCGTTATGTTTATTATAATGTTCTTATGATGTCAACCATTCTGTTTCTTATGATGTTCACCGTTCAGTTTATTATAATGTTCTTATGATGTTCACCATTCTGTTTATTATAATGTTCT